>OAUX01000293.1_pt1 | contig 25602 bp, 26 predicted proteins | sample 1501311 | NCBI WGS metagenome assembly OAUX01 (sample SAMEA2580066, study PRJEB22360) | human gut metagenome | reverse complement strand
AGTTGCCGCGTTCGGACTTGCCTTCGGCGGTGACCTCCTCGTTGGCGAGCACGGTGCCCAGCCCCGGGCACCAGTTGACCGGGGACTTGGAGATGTAGGCGAGGCGGAAGTCGTTGAGGATGTCCTGCTGTTCGGCCTGGTCGAGGTCGGCCCATGCCTTGCCGTCGGACTCATGGCCGGGGATGGCCTTCTCGCCGGATTCGAACTTGGCGACGAGCTCGCTGACCGGGCGGGCGGAGCCCTTGGAGCCGGAGGGGTTCACGGCGTCCTCGTCGTACCAGGAATCGTAGATGCGCGAGAAGATCCACTGGGTCCAGCGCACATAGCCGGGGTCAATCGTCGCGAAGGAGCGACGGTCATCGAAACTCAGTCCCATGCGGTGCAGCTGGCGGGACATGTTGGCGATGTTGGCAAGCGTGGTGACGCGCGGGTGCTGCCCGGTCTGCACGGCGTACTGTTCCGCGGGCAGGCCGAAGGCGTCATAACCCATGGCGTGCAGCACGTTCTCGCCCTTCATGCGGTGGTAGCGGGAGACTACGTCGGAGGCGAGGTAGCCCAGCGGGTGGCCCACGTGCAGGCCCTTGCCTGACGGGTATGGGAACATGTCCATCGCGAAGTATGCCGGGCGGCCGTCTGCATTGCGGCCCTTGCCGTCCTTGAGGTCGCCGTTGACGTTGGCGGCCCAGAACGTGCCCTTGTCATCCCAGATCTTCTGCCATTTGCCTTCGATGTCCTGCGCGAGTGCCGCGTTGTAACGGTATGCGGGTTCGGTGGAATCGGTGGACGCGGGTTGCGTGGTCTTCTCGTTGTCACTCATAGACAAGGATTATCGCCACGCAACTGGACACCATCCTCACGCAGGTCATGGCATGCCGCGCATCCGGTCGATAATCGACGTGCGACGCCGACGGGGCGAGCCGCGCGCAGCCCGCCGGCCTTCATCATTCGTCGCCCTGCTCCGGGTCCGATGACGCCGTGTCCGACGATGCCGCGGGATCCGGCGGATTGAGCTTGGAGTCGACAGTGTAGCTGATCTGCCGGCGCATGCCCCGCACGGCCTGCCGCCACGTGCCGTCGTCGATCATGTCGCTCAGTATGTCACCGATGCTGTCGGCGAGCTGCGTGTTCCCGTGCTTGACCGCGATGCCGTATCGCTCCTCGCCGAACGGAGCCCCGACCACCTGCACGTACCCGTTGCCTTTCACGGTCGCGAGGCCGGTGAGGATGGCGTCGCCCGCGGCTACGGCGTCGACGTCACCGATGAGCAGTGACGTCAGGCACTGCCCGTAGTCGTCACGCTCCTCGATGGACGCCTTGGGCGCCTGGCTGCGCACGGCGTCGGTCACGTCGCTGCCGGCAACCACGCACGCCTTGCGCCCGTTCATGTCCTTGATGCCGGTGATGTCGCCCGCGTCGGCGGCCCTCACCAGCAGATCCTGCCGGACGATTAGATACGGGCCGGTCATCGTCACCGCCGACTCATGCCGTTCGGTGATGCCGAAGCTGGACACCACCATGTCGACCTGCGCGCTTTCCAGCATGGAGACTCGGGAACGGGGCGTCACCGGCTTGAAGACGATCTGCTTGTCCGCGTATCCCAGCGCCTTGGCGACGTAACGGGCCACATCCACGTCGAAGCCCGAATACCCGCCGTTGTGCCATACGCCCAGACCGGGCTGGTCGGAGGCGACGCCGATCGACACCATGGGCCCCTCCGGCTGCCGTATCGACACGCCGTTCGCATCATCCCGGGAACTCAAGGAGCCGCAGGCGGTCAGGGATCCCGCAGCCCACAGCACCGCAGCCAGCGCCGCCGAAAAGCGACGCATGATGCGCCGGTGCCCCGCCTTCGTGTGTTGCAGCCCTGTCATGCCGTTCCCGTCATTTGAACATGCGCGAACGGGTCAGGAACCACGCGACGACGGCGGAGAGCACGACGGATATCGCGATGATCAGCGTGAAGCCCCATGTCTTGCCGGTGAACGGCATGCCCAGCTGCCCCGGCACGAAGTTCATGCCGTACATGGAGAAGATCAGCGTCGGGATCGACAGCGTGATGGAGATGATCGTGAAGATGCGCATCACGTTGTTCAGGTTGTTGGAGACAATCGAGGCGAAGGCGTCGGTCATGTTCGCGAGAACGCCGCTGTAGATGTTCGCCATCTCGATGGCCTGCTTGTTCTCGATGATGACGTCGTCGAGCAGGTCCTCGTCGTCCGGGTACTGCTGGATGCGCGCGAGCGTGGTCAGCTTCTCCATGACGATCTCGTTCGATTTGAGCGACGTGGTGAAATAGACCAAGGTCTTGCTCAGCTCAAGCAGCATCATGATCTCGCGGTTCTGCATGGCGTGACGCAGCTTGAATTCGAGCTTGTCGCTTTCGCGGTCGATGATGCGCAGGTACCTCAGGTATGTGCTGGCGTTGCGGTAAAGGATCTGGAGGATGAAGCGCGAACGCATGAACGTGTTGAACCCTCGGATCGTTCCCTCCATGAACGGGTGCAGCACCGGCGTGTCCTGCATGCATACGGTGATGATGAGGTCTTCGGTGACGATGATCGACAGAGGGATGGTCTCGTACCAGTCACGGCCCCCGCGCTCCTCGACGGTCGGGATGTCCACGATGATCATCGTGTAATCGTCCTCGACGTCGATGCGCGAACGTTCCTCGTCATCCAACGGGGCGCGCAGGTCGGCGAGGTCGACGCCGGTCTGCTGGGAGACCGTGGCGAGCTCCACGTCGGTGGGTTCGGACAGACACAGCCAGGAGCCGTTCTCAGGTTTTTCGATCTGCTCCACTTGGCCGTTAATCGTGCTGAACATCCTCAACATGTAGTCTCACCCACCTCTCATAACCGAACACTACCGAACATGACCGGACCGCGGGCGGCATGTCACGTCGTCTGGAAGCCTCAACAAGGATAGCCCCTATGCCACGACTTGCAAATCCGCCGCGGCCGGCCCCGCCGCCGGCCTCACTCCTCGATCGGCTTCCACATCGGCATGTGCGGGCCGTGCAGGGACTGCGGGCCGTTCTCCCAATCGCACAGAGCAGCGACCGCCGGCCCCTGGTTGAACGCCGTCATCATCCATTCGACGCCGCCCGAAGGCCGGTATACCGGTCTGAGCGTCGACCAGAACGCGTTGCGCATGCCATCCAGGTTGCTCAGGTTGTCGGGGTCCATGCCGAGCAGGGTCTCGATCGTGGCCACATGCCATGAGCCGTGCCCGACGAGCATCAGGGTGGTCGGCTCATCGGCATGCTCCGCGTTGATGCCGCGCACCAGGTCGAGCACCGCATCGGCGCCGCGCAGTCCTGTGGCGGTGCGGCTCTCCACGCCGAACGCGAGCTCGCCGCCGGTGTGGACCCGCCACGAATCATAGGCGTCGGCATGCTCCGCTCGAATCTCGTCGCGGGTCATGCCCTCCCACTGCCCGAAGCTGCGTTCGCGCAGGCGCGCGTCCGCGGTCACGTCCAGCCCCAGCATATCGGCGAACGCGTGCGCGGTCTGCAACGCGCGGAACAGGTCGGACGAGACGACGACCATGCGTCGCGAGGATGCGGGGACCTGCCGGTATTCCTCGATGTCGCTGGATTTCGCCGCCCCCGGCCCCGGCTGGGCCAGCGTATCCGGATGCCGGGCGATATTGGCCACCTTCGCCCAGTAGTAGCGTCGCGCAAGCTCCGACGCGCTCTGGTCGGCCTGCCACTGGCCGATGATGTCGAGGGGCACGTCGATCTGCCCCTGCAACCGCCTCGCCACATTGAAGGCGGTCCGTCCGTGCCGCAGAAACACCACTTCGTCAATCATGTTCGTCCTTACCGTCGCCGCATGAATCCGTGCCATCACACATCCTACAGGCATCGACCTTATCCGATCGGCTGTAACGCCGATGGCGGAATGCGTCCGGCGTCACGATGCACCCGCGACTACAGGGATATCGACGGGACCACGGCCGCCGGGCGCTCGTCGATCGCGGACAGTCCGCTCACATCGGACGCGTAGAACCGCGTGAGGTCGGTGGTGAACTTGGCGAGGCTCGCCTCGCTGCTGTAGAGCATGTGCCCGGCCGGGTAGTAGGCGAAGGCCACGTTGCGGCGCAGCGGCTTCGGCAGCATCAGGTGATCGATGTCGTATTCGGTCTGGAAGAACGGCGTGCACAGGTCGTAGACGCCGTTGCCGAGCAGCACCTTCATGGTCGGCTGGTGCGCGATGGCCGCGGCCAGATCGGGCAGCACGTTCGGTTGGGTCATGACCCAGCCCGATTCGCCGGGCATCCGGTGCCACCACATCCAGCCCTTGCCCGGCTCGGTGGCGTTCCAGTCGAAGTCGGCGAAGCCCTTGCGCTCCGGCACGCGGTCCCAGCCGAGCTCGTCGCGCAGATAGGCGTTGCACAGGCTCGAATACGCGGGGTCGAGCCAGGCGTCGTCGACGACGAACGTCTCCTCGTCGTTCATGCGGTCGAGGTCGTAGCCGGCGACGCGGCCATCGTAGCGTCCGACGATCTTGTCCTCGTCATGCAGCAGCGCCTTGCGGAACCTCGGGTCGGACACGCGCAGATTGGAGTCGTAGACATACCGCTCGTCCAGTCCGGTCAGCTCGGCGTATCGGCGTGCGACCTTATGCCGGGTCTCGTCGTCAAGCGAGTCCCCGGCGGCCAGGGCGAGACGCAGCGGCCCCGCGGCGAAGGCACGGGCGGCCTTCAGATGCTCGTCGAGCTTGACGTCCGACGCGGCTCGGCCGTGATATTTCGCCACGGACGCATAGGACGGGAAATATCCGACGTAGAATTCGTCGATCAGGTCGGACGTGAACGTGTAGTCGAGCACGTTGGAGATGAGCGTCAGTCCGTTCAGCGCCACACCGTCCTGCTGCAGCCGGTATGCGAGCGCCGCGCCGCGCGTGGTGCCGTAGGATTCGCCGAGCACGTATTTGGGCGAGTTCCAGCGGTGGTGTTTGCTCAGGTACGCCCTGATGAACGCGCTGAAGCCGGCGACGTCGCCGTCCACCGACCACAGTTCCGGCTTGGCCGCGTCGAGGATCTCGGAGAATCCGGCGCCGGCCGCGTCGATGAACACGAGGTCGGAGACGGGCAGCAGCGTGTGCGCGTTGTCCACGAGCGCGTAGGGGGCGGCCGGCACCGGAGCGGCGTCGGGGACGTTGATGCGCTTCGGGGCGATCGAACCCATGAGCAGGAACGTGGTGGATGAGCCCGGGCCTCCGTTGAAGATGAACGTGACCGGTCGGGCCGGGTCTGTCTTGCCTTCGCCGTTTACGAGGTCGAACGCGGTGAAGAAGATGCTCGCAGCCTTGGGTACCTTCGGTGTGTCGATGAGTATCGTGCCGACGGTCGCCGCATAGTCGAGTTCGCCGCCATTGACGGTGATGCTGTGTCTGGTGGTGTGCTCGCATGCCTCCGGCAGCTGCTTGCCCTGGGCGGGTGCCGCCGCGACGGGTCCGGCGTTGCCGGCGTTCTGGGTGTTCTGGGTGTTCGCGTCGCTCATATCTGTCGCTCCTTGGATGTCGGTGCAACTATACTCCGGCCGGGCAGGCCGTCCTGGATCCTGGCCATGGTTTGCCGCGTCATCGGCGCCGCCTATTCGGCGGCGTCATCCGACTCGACGGTACCTTCCGGCTCATCTGCGCCGTCCATCTCATCGATGCCGTCCAGTCTGGCTTCGTGCAGCGTGGTGTAGCCGGTGTCGGGGTCCTTGCGGGTCACGTATGCCTTGGTGGAGACCTCCAGTATCTCGCCCGTCTTGCTTTCAGGGGCGGAGACGATGACCTGGAAACCCAGTCTCGGCAGTACGGACAGCGCGCGCCGCGTATACCGGCCGTCGGCCTTGATGAGCGCCTCGTCAAGGAAGAGCGTCGTGTAGGAAGGCTTGAGCTTGTTGTCCATGCCGCCGCCGAGCAGGTAGATCAGCGCCGCGCCGTACACGAACGAGGTCAGCTCCTGCAGGGCGCCGCCGGACCGTCCGCCGGTCGAGGTGATGCGTTCGACCTGCCCGTCCGAGTGGCGCACGAGCGCGTAGAACGAGGATCGGCACCGCGGGTCGAGGTTGCGGGCGCCGTAGCTTTTCACGCCGTTGACGTCCCTGATCTGCCCGATCTCGCGGCGCAGCATGTCGATCATCGCGGCGCAGGACGCGAACGCGCACCGGGCCCCGTCAAGATCGTCGTCCGTCTGTGCCGCCTTGCGGTCGTTGAGGGTGCCGATCACGCGGGTCAGGGCCGACCAGAACGCGCGCTCGGGGCGCCGCACGTCCGCGTGCAGGGACAGGCTGCCGTGGCGCGGGCCGAACTGCTGGCCGTCCAGCATCGCGTTGATGCGTTCCAGCTGGTCGTGGATGTCTCCGGCGTCGGTGTCTATCGCGCGTTTGATGGTCAGGAAGCTCATCAGCAGCTTGTCGAGGCAGTTGTGGTACTCGACGGCGGTGGCTTCGACGGTGGCGAGCTTCGAAAGGCTTTCCAACTCGTCCTGGTAATACCGGTAGTCGTCCACGCTGGCGGCGATCGTATCGTCACCGCCCGCATACATCTCGATATAGGCGCCCATCCGCGCCTCGACGGCGGTGCGGGCCGATGCCGCACGACCTTCGAGCATGGAGACGCGCGCCTCCAGGTCCTTGCCGATGCCGGCGATGACACGGTCGGCGAAGGTATCCCCCTGAGCCATACGCTGCGGCGCCCCCGCGCCGATGATCATGTGGGCGCGGGTCGTCGCATCCCCCAGACCGGAGAGACGCTGCTCATATGATTCGGCGAGCGCCTCCTCCACCTCGTCCGTCAGGAGAGTCCGTCCGTTCGTGACGGCTTTTGGCGAAACGTCCGCCGCTTCCCCGTCGAGCGGCCGCGTCTGCGGCTGCGGCTGCGCGGCATGCTCGTCGAGCCATGCCTGCGCTGCGTTCACCGCCTGATCGGCGAGCTCGGCCTGCCGTTCGATGTCGATGCGCTGGCGCTGCGAGCGGTCGAGCTCCTTGGACAGCGACTCCTGCAACGTGTCGAGTTCGGCGAGCTTGGGATTGTTCCTGACCGAGGCGATGGTGCGTTCGATGTCGGCGATCGCCGCCTTCGCGCTGTTCTCGTCGATCTTCTCCCATGCGGTGTATGCGAGCTGGTCGGCGAGTTCGCGCTCTCGCTGCAGGCGGTCGGCCTGTTCCTTCGCGCTCGCGTACGATTGCGCGGTCTCGTCGCATTGGCGTTGCGCGTCCTGGATGCGCGTGCGCAGTTGCGCCAAATAGCTTTCGTTGACGAATCCGATGACCTGCTGACGGTCCTTGATGCCATGCTGGCCGCGTTTGCCGGATTTGATCTGCCCGTCGGCCTGCACCTGCCGCGCGGCATGGTCGGAGTCGTCGATGCCGTCGACGCACAGGGCGTCGAGACGCTCGGAGCTGGTCTGCTCGCGCAGCCAGCCGGCGAACGGGGAATCCTCGCGGTAGCGCAGCTTCGAGGACAGCCACACCTCTCCGTCCGTCCCGCCGGTCGCACCCGTGTTCGCGCCGCCGGGCCCATTCCCGGCTCCCCCGCGTTCGGTGTCGACGAACTGCCAGGTGCGCCGCGCCATGGCGTGCGGGTCGATGGCGCTGACCTTGGCTGCGAATCCACGCTCATGGCGCTTGTCGACGAGGATGGTCTGGGCCATGGATCCGTATGCGGCGTTCATGGCGAGGCGCCAATGCTCCTGATCCTCGCGCACGTCCATGAGCTCCGCGACGTACGGCAGTTCGCTCGGGCCCAGCCCGGTGGCCCGGCACAGCATGGCGCGGGTCTCGTCCATCTGGCGGGAGATGCGGGTGCGCTGCGATTTCTGGCGTTCATAATCGTCGTTCAGCCGCTGCAGCGTCTGCTTGACGGACGCGTGCGCGGCGTACGTCTGGTTGCGCATGTCGTCCAGCAGTCCCTTGCGCTGCTCATATGAGCGCATGAACGTCACGGCCTCGATGCGCCGCTCGTCCCACGCGTGCTCGTCTTTGGGGAACTCCTCGCCGGCCGCCTCGAACATGCGCCCGATGCGCTGTCTGCCGGCGGTGATGTCCGCCAGCGCGCGTTCCGCCTGCCGCATTTCCGCGTCGAGCCGTGTCAGGTCGCCGCCGTCGAGGCCTCGCATGCGCTCGCGCACCGCGTCGATGCGGGTGCGCAGGCTTTCGATGCGCTTGCCGGCAGCCCGCGCCTCACTGCGTCGCTCGTCACGCAGACGCCTGTCGAGCGGCTGCCGTTCGTTGACCTCGCCGATCATGCGGCGGATCGCCCATGCTCGGATCGTCGCCGAGCCGGACTTCGTGGCCGGGTTCACCGCGTCGAACGAGTGGACCGCGTCACGGGCCGACTCGTAGTCGCCATAGCTGGCGGTGATGGCACGCAACTTGCCCATGCGTCTGGTCTTTTCCTCCATGCTTCGGAAGTTCGCGTCGTAACGCTCGTAATCCTCCACGGTCGCACGGGCCAGGTCCAGCGCCTCGGGCACGCCCAGCACGCCCTGTTTGAAGATGTCGTCAAGGCGGGAGGGGGCGTCGGCCGACTGGATGCGGGCCAGCAGACGGCATGCCTCCGCGCTCAGGCCCATGACATCCCAAATGTGGGTGTGGAACGCCTCGGCGTTCGGGAAGGTGACGCACCCCGGATACGTGGATTTCAGCTGCGTGGGCGTGAACGGCGACTCGCGGAACACGTCCATGCGGCGCGGGTCGATCGGCTTGTCCCATGCCAGGTACAGCCGTCGGACGTCGCCGCGCCCGTCGCCGGGCATCAGATAGAGGAACTTGCCGCAGGACAGTATCTGACCGGTGGTGAAGTTGCGGTAGGTGTCGACGATCGCGCCCCATATGGACCGGGGCGCGCCGGACTCGTCCCGGCCGCGCAGGTACATCGGTTCGTCGACGCCGTCGGAGCCTCCCACGCCGATCATGCCGCGCAGGTAGGTGTAGTCGCTTCGTTCCGAACGCCCCGAATTCGACGCCTTGTTGAAGGGCGTGCCGGTCGGGTAGAGCAGCGATATCTGCGCGTCGACCAGCGTCGACTTGCCGGATTCGCTCGCGCCGGCGAGTAACGTCACCGGCAGTTGCGAGTCCGTGGAGGGACGGAACTCATGGTAGCCCTCATAGGATCCCCAGTTGACGAGCCTCCTGCTTTCCATCATCCATCGGTCGGCGATCATCTGCATGTCCTTGCCGCTCATCGTCACTCCCCTTCCCGTGCAGTGCCGCCGTCCGAGGCGGTCTCGTCGTCAATGTCGCTGTCGTTCGCGCCATTGGCATCATCGGCGCCCTTGATGTTCTCGGCGGCGTCCGCATCGGCGTCGTCATCGAACAGCGGAGCCTCGAACAGTTCGGCGTCGGGTCCCGCGTCGTCCGAATCGCCATCGTCATCGGCGCCGCTCGCATCGGCGTTCGACGTATCGCCGGCTGCAGACCGCGAGCCGGCCGGGGCCATGTCACCGGCCGGCTCGTCATCGTCGTCCCGGTCCGCGACTGCGAGCCAGCTGTCCGCCAGCTGACGGTCCAGCACCACCGGCACCAGCGGCGTGATGCGGTACATCGTCTCGTCATCGTCGAGCTGCCTGAGATAGCCGTACGTGCACATGACGGACACGATCGCGCCCACCTGCCTGAGCACGCCCTCCTCGTCGTTGCGCGAGGCGAGGTACCCGGCGCCGGTGGCGAGCGCCGCTCGGATCTCCTCGAAGCTGACCAGCCATTCGTCCGGCGCGACGTGGGCGTTCTCGTATTCGAGCACGCGGATGCGCAGGAACGCCAGCAGCGCCGCCTCCTCACGTTTGAGGCTCGCACGGGTCTTGAGCGCGCGCAGCGTCATGTCCGGCCCGCTCACCGCGGTGGCGTACATGACGCGGTAGTGCTCGTTGACGACCAGATCGAGCAGGTCGTTGTTGAGCGAACGGATGACCGCCGCGCGGTTGTCGAGCGCCAGATCATAGAAACGTCCGCTGATGTAGCGCTCGCGTTTGAGCATGATCGCCACCATGCGCGCGTCGGCGGTCATGTCGCCCGTGTCGCCCTCGAACAGGGCGTATGGGTTGACCGCGCCTTCCGCGTCCGCGCCATCGTATTCGACGTCCGCCGCACCCATGTCATCCGCGCCGGTACTGGCACTGTCGGTATCGGCACTGCCGGTGCCGGTCATGTCGTCGTCAATCATGTCCATGTCCGCGTCCGGCTGGGCGGCGTCGTTCGTCAGGTCGCTCATGTCAGTCCTCCTTCACGATGTCGTGCAATTCATCCTCTTGTGCGAGCACTGGGCCGGTGATCCAGTCCCTCGGGCTTCCGTCTGCCGATATGCAATGCCATGCGACGCCGGCTCCGTCCCCGCAGCCGAGCTCTCCCAGGAAACCGACGAGCTCGCTTTCCTTCCGCTCGGCTTTCGGCAGCCCGTTGAAGCTGGCGACGATGTCGATGGCGCCGTTCCCGTCGTCCGCGTAGACGGGCGATTCGAGGATGAGCGCGGCCATGCGCCGCAGCCGCGGTCCCCCGTTGTCGATCATCGAACGCAGGTCGGGCGCGGTCGCATCGCCCGGTGTCTGCGGTACGGACAATCCCGGGGTGGTCGTTCGTACCATCGGGCGCGCGGGGCGCGACGGCAGCGGAGGGAACCTGCCGGCCGCGGTATCGGTCCGGTACGGTCTCGCATCGTCGCCCTGATGCGCCTTCGCGTCGGCGTTGACGTGGGCATACAGACGGTTGAGCTTGCCGAGCATCGTGCGGTATCGGGTATCGGTCTGCTGTCGCACCAGACGGCTGATCGCCTCGTCGGATACGCGCATCTGGCGACGCACCGCCTCGATGCCGTCATAGATGCGCGAAAGCTCGGCACGCACCTGATCGAGCAGGACGCCGGACTCGCCGGCCAGATACGGCGTGTGGGCGATGTCGCGCAGGGCCGCGTCGATCTGCTGCCGTCCTTCGTCGGTGATGATCACCTGGAACGCGTCCTCGAAGCGTCTTCCGCTGTCGGACTCGCTGAAGGACCTGCGGTATTCGTCGTGGTACGAGGTCAGGATGTCGTCGACGCTCATGTCGCCCGCCTGCATGCGGCGGCGGAGCGCGTCACCGTTGTCCCGTTCGGTCAGCACGAGTTCACGCAGGTCTATGGGCACGCCGCGCAGCGTGTTGTGAATCACTGCAATCACGTCCTCGACCTGCGATTCGGTGAGCGCCGCATGCCGCTGACCGTGGCGTATCTGACGTATCTCGTGTTTGCGCGCCTTGATCTCCCGGTTGAGCAACGCCACGCGCTCGCCGGGGTCGGCGGTAAGCTGCATGCGCGCATGCTCGATCTCCATGATGATCGAGTTCGCCTGCGCGCCCGACAGCGTGCGGGAGTCATCCTCAAGCCGCGACAGCGCCTCGATCGCACGATGGGCGCGGGCGGTGAGACGGTACAGGAACCGGTGCGACGCGGCGTCATGCGAGTTGGCGAGCCATGCGTAATCGTCATCGCCCTCACGGGTCAGGTCGGCGAGGATGCGCCGGGAGGCGTCCGCGATGGTCTGATCCTCCCTGAGCTGGTATTCGCCGGAGTCGACGAGCCGGGACAGGCTTTGCGAGAAGCTTTCCTCCAGGGTCTCACGGGGCAGCTCGCCGGTCAACGGGTCGAAGGCCGCGCGGAGCAGCGCCACGTACATCATCGAATTCTGACGGAGCAGCAGTCTCAGCACGCCGGTTTCATAGACCGGCCTCAGCCGTTCCATCTCCCGTCGGATATCACCCACGAAAGGCCTCGCTTTCCACTCGTCCTGGCTCGGCGCACGTCACGTTCGCCGGACAAACCACGCTAGCACAAGACGGCGCTATCGGCGTCTCCCGTCGCGTCACCGTCACGGAGAACGCGGCCGCGGCCACTGGTACGCTCACTGCACGAGACCGCGCAGCAGGGCGATCTCCTCGCGATGCGTGGTCTCGGTCAGTTCCTTGGTTTCGAGGATCATCGGCAGCCGTGACAGACGCGGGTCGTTGACCATTCTGGTGAAGAACGGAATGCCGAGGTGGCCGTCGCCGATGTTGGCGTGGCGGTCCTTGTGCGATGACAGGCCGAACTGGGAGTCGTTGACGTGCACCGCCTTGACGCGTTCGAGCCCGATGACGTCGTCCAGCTGCCGCATCACGCCGTCGAAGTCGTTCACCAGATCATAACCGGCGTCCAGCACATGGCACGTGTCGACGGTGACGCCCACGTTCGCCTTGTCATCGACGCCGTCGATGATGGTCGCCAGCTCCTCGAAGTTTCGCCCGCATTCGGTGCCCTTGCCCGCCATCGTCTCCAGCAGCACCATGATGCCCGGCTCCAGCCCGAACACGCGGTTGAGGCCGTCGCTGATCAGAGAGCATCCGCGATCGGGCCCTTGCCCCACGTGCGCGCCAGGATGGATGTTGATGTATATCTCCTGCCCGGTCTCACGGATCGGCGTCAGCAGTCGGATGTCCTCGGCGAGCGCCCGTATGGCGAACTCGCGCTTGTCGGGATCCTTGCCGGCGAGGTTGTAGACGTAGGGAGCGTGGACGACGAGCGGGCCGTAATGCTCGGCCGTCAACTGCCGCGCGAATGCGACGGCCCCGGACGGGTTGAGCGCCTTGGATGGCCGCCCGTACGGTGAACGCGGGAAGAACGCGAATGTGGTGCCGTGTTCCTCATGCGAGCGTTTCAGCAGCGCGCTCCACCCGCCTGCCGTGGACAGGTGCGATCCGATATACAGTTCCTTCATCCGTGTTGTCCCTTCATTCGTATCGTTTCCCGGCGATGGTTCCCGGCTGTCGTGGCGGGTCGGCGCCGTTTTCATTTCGCCGCAGTCGCATCCTCAAGATAATCGCGCAGCACCAGGGCATGATTGACCTGAGGGTCCTTGGCGGCGTACAGCAAGGTTACGTCGGGATACTCCGCGCAGATGCGCAGCAGTTCCTCGGCAGCAGCGTTGGCATCGAGCTCCGTGATGTATTGGGCGCGAAATTCCGCGAATCTGGCGGGATCGTGCCCGAACCACTTGCGCAGCTGGGGAGAGGGGGCGACGTCCTTCATCCACAGGTCCAATGCCGCGCGCTCCTTCGTCATGCCGCGAGGCCACAGACGGTCGACCAGCACGCGATACCCGTCCGGAGCCTCCGGCGACTCATATATCCGTTTGATTGCGATGCCCATGCGTCCCATGATTGGCTTGCGCCCGCGGGATGTCAAGCGTACATAACGCAACGGGATGCCAAAACTTGGAGATACGACCGTTTTCGGTGGGAAAGGCCCCCTATCTGCGAGTTTTGGCATCCTGCCGCACGACCCGCCCCCCCCTGATACGGTGTTAGGTGTTATCCTTGCCCGTACCCGACGGGCAAACGAACGAGAGGAATCGCCATGGACACCATCGAGACCGAACGACTGCTGCTACGCCCTTGGAAGATCGATGACGCGGCTGAGGCGGCATCGCTGTTCCGGTATGCCAGCGACCCGGAAATCGGGCTGAGATGCGGCTGGCCGCCACACACCAGCGTCGAAGGCAGCATGCATGACATACGCAATATCCTCGCGGTCGAAAACAACTGGGCCATTACCATCAAGGGCGGCGCGCCGAACAGCAACGCGCCTGTGGGCAGCATCGCGCTCAAGCCCGTCAGCCACCGCACCGCCGACGCCGTTGCCGCCGATCCTGAACTCACCAAACGCTACGGCAAGTACCTTGGCGACAGCGCGCTGGAACTCGGATACTGGATCGGCCGGCCGTTCTGGGGCAAGGGATACATGCCCGAAGCATTGACCGCCGTGCTCGGCTACGCCTTCGACACGCTGCGCAAGGACGCGGTATGGGGCGGCCACTTCGCCGAGAACACGCAATCCGGGCGAGTTCAGGCCAAGTGCGGCCTGCACGTCGTCGCCGAGTCGAAACAGGATTACTACCCGCTCATCGACCGTCATTATGACCGCGTCTACCGCATCATCACCGCGGGCGAATGGCGCGATGCCGAACACCGGCAGATGGCGAGGATGATCGCCTGATTCACGAACGGGCGTCTCTGCGGCAACGGCATATAATGCAAGACATGACGACCCGCATTGTTCCCATCGAGCCGCAGTGGTTCATGCAGAAGGCCGAAGTCCAATCGCGTACATGGCGCGAGCTCAATCAGGGGCATATCCCGCAGGACATCGTGGATGCGATCACCCCGGCATTCGCACTCAAGCTGACCCGTGGCCACGCCGCCGACCCCAACCAGGTTGTGCTGATCGCGTTGGCTGACGACCGTGTGGTCGGATTCATCGAACTGCTGCGCACTCCGCGGTCTCCGATCAATCGGCCCGAGGCCGCGGAACTGGCGTCATTGTACGTGTTGGAATCCGAGCATCGCCACGGAGTCGGCCGCGCTCTGGTCGAAGCCGGACGGCAGGCAGTCGGCAACGACCGGCTCGTCTTGTGGGTCGTCGGTTTCAACACCAACGCTCAGGGATTCTACCGACACATCGGATTCCACGAGACCGGACTGACCCAGACCGAGGATATGGGGCCGGAACTCGAAATGATCAACTACTAGCCGGCCGCTGGTCCAGCTGTCGTTCAAGCTGCTGCGCAAGACGCTGAACGTGAATGCGAGTGGCCTCGTTGGCGAAGTCTGCGCACGCCTTGCTGCCGTACAGCGCCGCTCCACACGGATCGGCAAAGCGTGGGTCGCCGCACAGAGCAGAGCGGACGACGCCGAGCGTGTCTGACAACGGCATGGCGGCCTGTTCTTCCGCATCCTGCGGCACTTGGGCCTTGGCGGCCTTGATGTTCTTGTCCATAATCTGCGCGGCCAGCCGTTGCACTTCCGGCGAATCCGACGTGACTCCCGTATCGAACAACCGCCTCCATTGCTCGGCATCGGCGAGCATGGAATCCTGCGACTGCCTCAGTCGGCTTTCGCGAATCCGTGAGAGCCGACTGCGCTCCTCCGCATCCAGCCGCACCCATCGCTCAGCGGCTGCGACGCTGCCAGCAGGATAGATCTTTACGCGGCGTCAACCGCAAGACACGACACGCGACGAGTCGAAAGATTTCGCCGTTCTCCCCCGATCCGGGACGAGAACACCGAACAAATATCATTCCCCTCCCGGCATGACCGACAATCAGATCATGCGGACCGTACCACACCAGGCCATTTTCACCCGAATATGACGTGGTGTGGCACGCGGTGGAATAACGGCGAAAGACGGCGAATGACAAAACGCTGCAAAATGGCGGTTCCGATAAATCAACGCTGGCCACACCAGCGAATGTTAAGGAAAACATCGCATTGTGTGGCAGAACCGTTGCCGCACAATGCCGATCTGGGTCATTTTCGCGCTGGTGTGGCCATGCGCTCCTCATTCAGGTCTCAGCGTGACAATACCCGCGCACAGTGATGGGATTCACTCGAACAGCGTCACCCAGTCGGGGTCGCGATGGCCGCGCGAGTATCGAGTTTCGGCGTCGGGTATCCGGCGCCGAGCGGCCGGCGCATCTCTTCTGCCGGCACGTCGGCCTGCATGGCGAGCATGTCGACCGCTATCGCGCGGATGCGCTCGTAACGCTCCCGATCGAGGGGATCCTTGCAGTACGCCAATCCGGTCTGGGCCAGTGCCTGCAGCTCTCTGGCCTGCTCCAGCAACGTGCGGTCTGCGGCGATCATGGTCCGTCCGTCCTCCCATCGCAAGGTCTCATATCCGCCTAAGCTCAGCCATTACGACGTAATCGACCGTCAGCATGCCGATTCCCGGCTCAGTTTCCATCATGCGTACCACTCGGGCCGTCTCAGTCCCAGAAACGGACGCCGTTTGCGGGCCACCGCGGTCTGAGAGATCGATGTCGGCAATGAAAGGAGGAGGCCGGCAAGGATCTCGGCATCCTCAACCTGGCCACCACGCTCGGCCAGGCGGTGGGGCCCTCCATCACCTCGGCGGTCAAGACCGTGACCGGCACCTTTACGGCGGCATTTGCCATATCCATCGTCATGGCCCCGTGCGCGGCCGGCTTCGTGCTGAGCCTTCGAAAAGTGCGATAGCCGTGACGGCTTGGATGAGATTCGAGAACTACGTTCTGATCACGCCTTGCCACCCATCATGTCAATCGTGCGCCCGTCACCTGTATTTGTCGCGAGTCGAACTGTTGCAACGCGTCGCCTATCGATGCGAGCGATGCCGCCGAAACATACTGCCGACACGCCATCGAACAAATGTTTGAGCATATTGATAGATTGCCGGTACTGCCGAGATTCTGGAACGCTATCTGCCGAGTCTCGAGCTGCTCAATGACTATGACACGGGCAATGCCTCCCAAGGGCGACGACGACGCCCTGCTCGTGGAAGGTAACGCCTTGACGGCAATGGCGCTGATGATCGCGCTATCCGCGCCCGCCGAGAAGGACACGATGATCGCGTTGGTCGAGAACTTCCTCATACGCCATGAGGCAAAGGAGAGAGCACACCACGCATCAGCAAGTTCGGCGACATTCTAGACCACCGTGACCATGACAGTCTCCTGCGCTTGTGCGTCACCGAGGCCACGCTGCCGCACAAGCGCCGAGGCACGAACCCGGCCATCACACCAACGGTTCGCGTGCACGCAGTTCGCAGATGGTGCCGGTCTCCTTGCGCACCCATTCGGCTGCTTGCAACGCGGCGATGTTCCATAATGCGCACGGCACTCCGCCTAGGTCCGGGTGCGCTCCCCAGAACGTGAGGTCATCGACGTATGCGGTGATGACCGACCCCTCCGTGACGGGCATGATCGTGTGATACAAACGATCCGCCAGCGTCGCCACGAATTCATTGGCCATCGCGAACGTATCGATGAGATGCTGTTCGGCGGTCACCGGCGGGCCGACCAACTCCCAGGCTTCGACGTCCGTCGCGCTCCAACGCGCAGCCTCGCCTTCCACTTCACGCTGCAATGAGACGAACAGCCTGGCGAACTCATCCGAGGTCAGTCCTGTGACCCGGCGTCGGGTCGACAATTCAATCGGAGTCATCAACTACCGTTCCTTTCGTTTCACCCACCCATACCATTATCGTCGAAAACAGCAGGCCCGGACTGACTGTAAGGTGATTGAGCAGCTGGACATCAGCTTCGGTTCTTAAATCACAGCGGCTTGACGAAATCCTCGCCGTTGAAACAGCCGGCGATGGCGTTGCATTCGACGACGAGTCGCGGATCGATGGCGAGCGTATGATATGAATCTTCGATCGCCGTCTCATGCTCGATGAGCTCGGCGCGACCGCCATGCGCGGCGACAAATTGCCTGATCACCTCATACTTGCTGTTCATAGCCGTCTGCCGTCTTGTTTGCCATTGAGTCCAACAGTCGCACGACCTTGAAATGCTCGAACACCACAAGAGAGTCATCGTTCAGCGAAAAATCCGGGTCAGCGAACTCGTTGCGGTATTCCGGCGCGTTCCAGAAGGACTCGTGGGTATGCCTCCATGCGGCAGCCGTGGTGTCGCCCTCGCCCTCATCGATGGCGTGCCGGTCGGTGATCTTCCCAAGCGGAATAACATCAACCGCGGTGGTGACGAGTATGGCCACCGGCCGTTCACTGGAATCCACCAGTGCCGAGCGTTCGCCGACCTGCGGCAGCGGTTCGTCATCCTCTTCGTATTCAATCATCAATGCGGCGGTCGCGGTCTTCGTTCCGGCAAGAATGAGCCCTACCAGACGGTCACGTTCAGGTCCGGGGAACATGAATTCCGCCTTGGGCAGGTTCCCTGGTTCGGGTGCCGTGCTGATGCGCGTATAGTATTCCAGCCCATCCTCGTGATCGATGCGAGCCCCGCAATGCTGCTGCACCGCAAGACTCGCCCGGTTGTCCTTATGAACGCTCAGGTACGCCTCGTCAATGCCGAGCTCACGCGCCTTGTCGAGCGTGAGCCGCAAGCCGACTGTGGCATATCCACGGCCGCGATATTGAGGGGCGATGCCATAGCCTATATGCCCGGCTCCGACACGCAGATTGTCGTTCAGGCGATGCCGCAAATTGAAGATTCCCACATACGCGCCCTCATCATTGATGAGAACGTACTTGCTGCTCGGCACCCAGCCAGGCTGCAGACCGATGCCACGCGATTGTTCTTCAAGCTCATGCACATACACGGCGAACCGCTCGCGGTCCATGCCGGCCGCCTGGTTCTCGAACCCGTTCTCGTCCGCCGGAAACTCAGAGAACAGCTCAAACGTCCGCTCCGGATCCGCCCGCCACACTTCCGTCAACCGCATTCTCGCCCTTTCGTTTCCGCCATACTAGCCCACCCGGGTACCAGGGTGCGGACGTTTTCTTGGAGACTGGGCGAAAGGATATCATATGTCCGTTGCCGGGCGGCATGCGGCGGAAGCGGGCCGCCGAACTGTTCGGCGCGGGCGCCGGCCTGCGGCGCCTGTCGGACAGGGAGAAGACCCTGTTGATCGACCGGTTGAGGCCGGCGTGTTCGCTCGGCTCGATGACATGCTTGCCCGGCATCGCGCCGGGCGGCCGGGGCGTTCGCCGCCTCCGAGGGCGGGTACGGGTACCGAAGGGTCAAGGCCATGCTCCGAACCCGCGTCTCGGAGAAGGTGCTCCGCAGCCCCATGCCATAACCTGCACCGTCCAAGCCGGCGAAAACCACACCATCATCACCATCGATAACACCACCAGACCTCCAGAAAACGCCGCGGACGCAGAGGACCTGATCCAGCCGTTCCACCGCGGCGACGACACCCGCATGGCCAACAGGCCCGGGCACGGACTCGGCCTGTCCATCGCCAAGGCATGCACCGACGCCATGCAGGCCACGCTCGCCGTCAGCAGGCCCGCACCCGGCACCTTCCGAGCCGAAATCAAGCTACCGAACAGGCCGACGCAGCGCTATTGCCCGCAGCAGAAGGAACATGGACACCGCCCTCATGCCAGGCAATAGGCATAATCCTCCTCATTCAGCCCCGTTTGCATCTTCCCCGCGACGTGTGTGGCGGTCGCAATTAGACATTCTCGGTGCACAGATTCTTATCATAGACTGGACGAATGTGTAAAAGATTCGCGCTCGACCTGGATTGGGACGCCATCGCGGCGCAATTCTCGGTGGCCAAGGAAGACGTGCGCGGCGACGTTCTCCCCCGCCCCTCGTACAACATCACCCCAACGCAGAACATCGCCGTCATCGCGCAGGGCAAAGACGGGCATCGACACCTGACCGGCGCATACTGGTCGCTGATTCCCAGCTGGAGTTCTGGCAAGACCCTGCCCTACCCCACCTACAACGCGCGAGTGGAATCCGCTCACGTCAAATCCACCTTCGCGGAATCGACCCGCTCCCGGCGCACGATCATTCCGGCGTCGGGGTATTACGAGTGGAAGGGGCGGCGCCCGTTCTATTTTAGCCCGGAAATGGAATCGACGGCGCTTGCGATGGCCGGGCTGTATTCGTGGCGGCGGCCTTCCGCGGCATCCCTATGGCAGCTGACGGCGACGATTCTCACGTGCCCTGCGGTGGATGGGCCGGCGACGGTGCATGACCGTATGCCGCTGCTGGTGCCGGCCGGTATGACGTCCGAGTGGCTGGATCCTTCAATCGACGGCGCCCGTCTGCTCGCGCCGATGCGCAAGGCCGGTGCCGAGCTGTCCGCGCGGCTGCATTTCCATGAGGTCGCTCCGCCGGAGGGCGACGGGCCGAGCCTGATCCGTCCAATCAACCGCGAGGAGCCCATGCGGCTGTTCTAGTTCTGCCGCAGATCGGCGCTTCTTCCCCGATACGGTTGAGCGCACGGCCGGCACGGGCAGCCTCCGCCGACAGGCTGAGCCGCGGCGGACGACGGAGCCGCGTGTAGACGAACGCAACAGGCGTTTGCGTCCTTAAGTGCGCGCCGAAACGACGACCGCGCGCACTTAGGGACGCAAACAGGGCCATTTGCGTTGCTATGTGCGCGCACTTGCCGGTTCGGCGCGCACTTAGGAACGCAAACGCACGGAAACCGCGACTCATCGTCGACAGCCCAAGCCGACCCCGCCATTTTCACCGACCCAGCCGGCCCAACCAACCCGTCATCTCCCACCGGCCCGACCAACGGTGGGCATACCCTGAGCACAGGAACATTCGGTGAAAGCCAACGGAGGGGGTCATGGACGTGTCGGACGTCATCGCGCGGCGGGAGTTCATGCCGACGTACATCTGGCTGGATGTGGCGTTTCTGATTGGTTTCGCGGCGTTGCTGGTGTGGCGTCGCAAATACATGATGCTGCCGGTCGGGCTGGTGATGGGCGGCGTGTATTTCGCCGTGGGCTATGGCGCGTTCAATCTGCTGACGCATTCACGTTCGATCAGCGGCGGCAGCATGTTCTGGGTGCTGCTGTGGATGAGCGTAAGTTATGGGTTCACGAACTTCTCATGGCTGTGGTTGTGGCTGAGCCGCGACCGCCATCTGGCGGAATGGTCGATGCTGATTCTCGTCTGGTGGTTCTGCTGCCCGTTGATGTCGCAGACGTTTACGGCCCGGTTCGCGTCCGGCATGCAGCCGATTGTCATCCAACGCACGACCGGCGCGTACCACGGGTGGATGGCCGTCATCCTGTCGCGCAGGCGTATGGTCGGTCATGCGGTGTGCCGCCGATCGGCATGGATACCTGCCGATCAGGCTCGGGACCGTCGAAGATATCCGAAACACCTGATGTACGAACGTACCGGCATCAGCCCGACGCTGTTGTACAGTCGTACAACAATCGTTCGCACCGCCTGTCAGCGATGGTTTTCGAACCATCCCGCCCAGTCGACAACGGCCTCGATGTTGTTGCCGTCCGGATCCAGCACAAATGCGGAATAGTACCCCAGATGATACGGGCGCGGTCCCGGAGTGCCGTTGTCTCGGCCGCCGACGGCGAGCGCCGCGGCATGGAAACCCCGCACGGCCTCACGGTTCGGGGCGAGGAACGCGATATGCGTGGGCGGCGGCGCGAGCGCGGCATCATCCAGCGGGGACACGTAGAAGTCGGAGTGCGGCGTCCCGTCATCCACGCCGAAACCCAACGTGGGCTCGTGGTGGGCCTTGACGATGTAGCCGAGTGGCGCGAGCGCATGCTCGTAGAAAGCGATGCTGCGTCCGACGTCCCGCACATGCAATGTGATGTGATCCAACATACCTGCCACTGTACGCGCAGCATAAGTCACATGACAGCAGTATTCTATCCGCTTGTTATCCGATATCATCCGCCCAAAGTCCCATCTTGGGCGGAGCAAATGGGACTTTGGGGATGATGGGGCGCTTCGCGGGATGGCCGGAACGGCGGAAGACACGACGGCCATGGCAACGGGCACGGCAAACGGCCACGGCAGGCAGGCACGCGGCAGCCACGGAACATGCTTCTCGCCACGCCCCGCACAAATCATCCTGCGGGATGCCATGGCATCGCAGCATCATATGGCACGATAGACACGTAACGACACGCAAAACAGATACACTGCGTGGAAACGACTCTGGAGGTGAGCAGATGGCCGGACGACGAACGGCTCGGCGAACGCGATCAGTCTCGCCTCGTGATGGGCAACCGCCGATCCGGCATGAGCTGTCGCCGACATGGCACGCACGGCCCGCCGCGCGTCGGGAACGGCCGCGTCACGGCATGCGACGGACCGTGATCATCGTCGCGGTGATGCTGTGCGCGACCATCGCCTTGTTCGCCTCGATTCCACGACTGATGCGCTTCGTATGGCCCGCTTCCGGCCCTGAACCACGCCGGGCGTCGGACGCCTACTGTTCCGCGACGCTGTCTTCCGGCGACAACAAGGAAATGCTGTCCGTTGAACAGGCATTGAACGCCGAAATCATCACGAGGGCGGCAGTCAAACGGGGCCTGCCCGATCATGCCGCGACCGTCGCCATCGCCACGGCGATGCAGGAGACGCGGCTGATGAACCTGAGCTACGGCGACCGGGATTCCGTGGGATTGTTCCAGCAGCGTCCCAGTCAGGGGTGGGGCTCGAAAGAGCAGCTGATGGACGAGACGTATGCGGCGAACAGGTTCTACGACGAGCTGGTCAAGGTGCCGAACTGGCAGTCCGTCCCCGTCGAGGATGCGGCGCAGTCGGTGCAGCGTTCGCAATATCCGGATAGGTACGCCGACTGGACCAATCTTGCGCAGACATGGGCGGCGGGTCTGACCGGCGAGACCGGCGCGGGTGTCGCGTGCGCGCTGGAGCCGGCGCAGCCTTCGGACGCGGACATGGATGGTCTGACCAGTGATTTCCGCAACGAATTCCCAACCGTCATGGTATCGCAGCCGTCGAGTCTGGAGCCTTCCTCGAAGACGCAGGACGCCGGCGGCGACAAGGCCGCCGACAATTCCGCGGCCAATGACGGCTCGGGCAAGACCACGTCCAAGACACTGACGTTCACAATGTCGGCCGGAACCGACACCGAAAACGGGAAAAGGCTATGCCGCCAAGCGACGGCCTGGCTGGTGGTCCATGCACGGCGCTACGGCATCGATTCGTTGCGCGCGAACGGCATGCGCTGGAACCGCACGGACGGCGTGTGGGCCGGCACCGAGACCGGAGATCTCACCATCACGGCGACGCTGGCCTGATTCCGGCCGCTGTCATGACATCCACACCCGCCGCCCGGCTGGTATAAGACACCTGGTTCCATCTCACGGACAGCGCGCACAGTCAACCCGTGCGTGCAGCTCATTCGCACATCGCCGGCGAGTCCGGCAAAGCGAGACGCTGCGCGACACGCCCGAATTGCGTAGCAGAACTGCAAGCACGCATCCCGGAAAACGGCCTTGTTCCGTCATTCCCGCAGAACATGTAAGACAGTCCTGCTACACAATTCGGGCGTGTCGCACGATGAACCCCGTCAGTCACTCACTCAGCGACCCGATTTCGCCGCGCGGATCTCATCACATAGGCACCGATCGGAACGGTCATCAGACCGCCGACCACGAACAGCAGACGTACATCGACCACATCGGCGAGCGGGCCGAACACGAGCATGCCCGCAGGCACTCCGAATGCCGAGACCGAGGTCAGCAGACCCAATACTCGCCCCTGCATGGACACGTCGCTCTCCTTTTGCATGAGCGTGTACGTGGGCGCGGCAAGTCTGTCAGCGGAATTGGAGAGCGCGACGAAACCGAAATCGATGTGGCACGCAGGGCGTCATCCGAGCTCTCCCCCGGACGACGAAGACGGGCATCATCCAAACGAATCAGCGCGACGAAGCCTATGCCGACAATCGCCGTGGACACGTCGACGAGCATGATCATCCACAATGGCATCAGGTTGACGAGGACTGCGGCGATTACAGGAGAGGCGATGCTGATCGCCGTCTGCAACGTACCGTTAATCGCGTTGACGCGCAGCAACCACGCCTCCGGAACGATCTGCGGGATGAACGATTGCACGGCCGTGGTCTGGATTCCGCCGCCTGCCGAACGTATGACCAGAACGACAAGAATCAGCCCGGTATCACCCCAGCCGACGGCCATACTTGCCGACAGGCATATGGTCACGGCCGCGATGACGGCATCGGGAAACATGACCAACAGTTTGCGGTTCTATCTGTCAGCCCAGACACCCCCGAACACGGAGACGATTGCCTGCGGCAGGGCGGCGGCGACCATCGCTCCGGTCATGACCATGCCGGAGTCCGACCGCAAGACCAGGTACCAGAAAATAGCGTATTGCACGACGCTGGAGCCGAACAGCGACAGCGTCTGTTCGACGGTCTGCCGTCCGATACAATGCATCACAGGAAGGGCCGTCCATGTCGTTCTCGTTCCGACACCGCGATCCTGGATCACGGCATGTCTACCGCTACGGGCCGCTGCGCATCACGTGCGTCGACAGGGACGTGCCGATCGACGTGCGCGTCAACGCCCATCTGATGTACAAGGTCGTGCTCTCTTGGGAGGACAAGGCCCGATGCGCCACGCCGTTCGACATGATCGCCCGTGATCTCGGCGAGTTCCGGCTACTCGACCAGTGGTCCACGGTAGGCCTGCACGGCTGGACCCGTTCGCCGCTCAATTACGGTTCGAGCAGAACCATCCTGCGACTGTTCACCAGCGCATTCTTCCATGCCGCCCATGCCCGCAGGCCACGGTATGTCCAGCTGCTCGATGAGCACCGACACGCCGCCCGCCACCGGGCGCAGCCCGTCGCCGATAGACTGGAGCGATGGGCGAATCGAAGAACAAACCGCCGTTGCGCGCACGCTGGAAGACCATGGAAGCCGCCATAGGCATGGAGATCCGGGAGCACAAAAGCTCGTTCGCGGTGTATGTCGTGTTGCGCGTGCTGGTGATCGCTGTCGCGGTGCTGGAATTCTTCAACGGCGACTATGAGGCCGTGTTCCTGTGCATCCTGACGTTGCTGTTGCTACTGGCGCCCGCATTCGTCCAAGTACGGTTCCGCATCGAACTGCCGTCCGCGCTTGAGGTCATCGTATTGGTGTTCGTGTTCGCGGCTGAGATCCTGGGCGAGATCAGCTCGTTCTATGAGATCTTCCCGTTCTGGGACACGGTGCTGCACACGATGAACGGCTTCCTCGCGGCCGCCATCGGCTTTTCGCTGGTCGACCTGCTCAACCGTTCGGACCGTGTGAAGTTCGAGCTGTCGCCGCTGTACCTGGCGATTGTGTCGTTCTGCTTCTCGATGACGATCGGCGTGGTCTGGGAATTCTTCGAATTCTCGATGGACATGATGTTCGGATTCGACATGCAGAAGGACGCCGTCGTGCATTCGATCAGCTCGGTGATGCTCGATCCGGCCCACGCCAATCACGCCGTTCATATCAACGACATCACACAGGTGGCTGCCAATGGGCGCGACCTCGGCCTTGGCGGCTATCTCGACATCGGCCTGATCGACACGATGGAGGATCTCATCGTCAATTTCATCGGCGCGGTCGTGTTCTCCGTCATCGGGTTCATCTATGTGAGGAATCGCGGCAAGGGCGTTTCCGTCATCAGCCGGTTCGTACCCCGACGCAAATCCCACGACCGCGATTACCTGCGGCTTGCGGGCGGCGACGGCGATGCGCCACTCGCGCCGGGAGCGCAGGCTCATCAGGCGCAACGCCAGTCCCAGCACGATCCACACCACCACGATCACCCATGATGCGGATTTGAGCGCGGCCGGGGAGAACGGCAGCACCTGCAATCCGATGATGACGAGCTCGGCCGCGATGGCGAGCACGATGTTCGCCGTCTTCGGCTTGCCGGTCTTGCGGTCGATGGACGCGAAGCTCTTGGGCAGGTAGCCCCGCCCTCTCGACTGGGCGGATTGTGTGTTCGTCTACGCGCTCGCAGGTCTGATCGGCACCGTGCACAAGACCATCTGGGCATACCAGGCCAAAGGCATGTTCGAGTACCGCAACGGATCGATCCTCACCCCCTTCAACTACGTGTACGGTCTCCGCGTTGGCCATCGTCATCGCGCTGCGCCGTATCGACCGGGGGTGGAAGGTCGTGCTGGTCGGCGGTCTCGCCGGCGGCATGCTGGAGTTCGCGATGAGTCTGATCCAACAGTATCTGCTGGGCAGCCGGTCATGGAACTATGCGAACGAGCCGCTGAACATCGGCGGGGGGGCCACCACCCCCGTCATGCCGTTCTGGGGGTTCGGGAAAT
>OAUX01000291.1_pt1 | contig 25703 bp, 12 predicted proteins | sample 1501311 | NCBI WGS metagenome assembly OAUX01 (sample SAMEA2580066, study PRJEB22360) | human gut metagenome | reverse complement strand
CGGCCTTCTAAGCCGTGGGTCGGGGGTTCGAATCCCTCCTGGATCACCAAAGAAAAAGCGAAGTCTCTTGTTGACTTCGCTTTTGTTTTTCTTACTATAAATGTATTGCTAATTAAGGTGCTTGACCATATAATAAAGATAAAGAATAGGAGGAGGCGGTGTATACATGGCTACAAAAAGTTTTTTAAAGAATGTAACTATTAAGAACAAAAAAGATTGTAGTAAGCTTTTACATGCGTTAGAGAGTGCGCAAAAGCAAAAAAGTGTTCCTGTTGAGTTTTCTAGATCTTATTCCATGGCTACAAAAGACGAAATTGATAAGATTTTCATATGATAGGATTTAAAATTGTTAATCTAGATTTACTTTTACAAGTTAAATCTGAGGAACGGATTAGAACAATTTTAAATGACTTTGAGAGTCCTCTCAATCCTGATATAGAAAGTTTTTTAAAATATAAAGCTGTTGAATTTTCTAAATCAGCAATTGCAAAAACATATCTAGTAATGGTCTCTTATCAAGGTGAAAACAAGATTGCTGGATATTTTTCTGTATCTGGTAGTAAATCTTTTGTTGTAAAAACAAAGGGAAATGAAATTAGTAAGAATATGAAAAGAAGGTTTAATAAGTTTGGCACTTATGATGCAGTTTTGAAACAGTATCATATCGCAGCTCCACTTATTGGACAACTTGGGAAGAATTATAAATATAAAGAACTTATCACTGGTAATGAATTATTAACCATGGCTGTAGATATGTTACGCCATGTCCAATCTTTAGTTGGTGGTAAATTTATTTATTTAGAGTGTGAAAATAATGAGAAGTTGATAGAGTTCTATATTAGGAACGGATTTAAAGTATTTGGTGAACGTAGCTTGGATGCAGATGAACAAGATTTTGCGGGACATATGCTAATTCAACTCTTAAAATATTTATGATTAGCATTAAAATTTATATTTAAAAAAGGTGAATGGAGATTCCATTCACCTTTTTTGTTGTAAAAATCATATATTTTTATATATTTCTATCGTATTTTTCTCCAACCAATATGCTAGTTCTACATTTGTCATATTTCCTGCGGCCACATTAATAATTAGGTTTTCAACGTCTTGTTGTGTAGCTGTAATATCAAATCCATTGATAATGAGATATACATACATAGTGTGTAGTGCAGTCCGTTTGTTACCATCTGTAAAGGGGTGATTATTGGCTATGCCATAACATAATTGTGCTGCTTTATCATAGATAGATGGATATAAGTCGTTTCCCATAAATGTTTGAAATGGGGTATTTACAGCTGACGCTAATAGATTCTTATCTCGCACTCCTGAAGAGAGGACAAATGCATCTTCTAATTCTCTGTGCAGTTCGTAGATATCTTGTACCGTAAGTTGAATATTAGGTGTACTCATTTATTCTCCAATGCTTTATATAGGTCATAATTACGCTTTAATACTTGTTGTGAGATGTCTTGTATCCTCTTTTTTAAACCTTTGTTACTATCACTGGTAATAATGGAGGATTCATGGTTTATTTGGTGGTCGGCAATTTTCTGATCTTTTGGCATCATAGATTAAACTCCTTTGCTGTATTTTTGGCTTTTGTATTTCTTATATATTTGACTTTTATATCTATTATATAGGGAATAAATCAATATAAACAATCTGATTTATAATAAATAACCTAAAAGTTCAAATTTAATTATCTCTCACAAACACAGTATTTATCTATGTTCTTGCGATATAAATCTAATTGGTCAAAATAAAAGTCAAAAAAAGTCAAAAATTTATACTTTGACCTATTGACTTTTTGACTTAATGAGATTATTATAATGTCATAAGGTTGAAGAAACCTAGAAATAAAGCAAGAAATTAAACAGACTTAAAAAGTCAAACAGATATACTTGTAGTAAAAAAGTGAGGTAATTTATATGAACAACAACTTCAATAACTTTGGTAGCGATTTCGGTAGTATGAATGATTTGTTCAATCAATTGATGGGTAACATGGGTGGTTATTCCACAGAAAACCGTCGTTATAAAATTAATGGTCGTGAAGTAACTCCAGAAGAGTTTGCTTTCTATCGTCAAACTGGTCGTTTGCCTTCTAATGAAGAAATGCAAGCTGCTCAAGCTGCACAACAAGGTAAAATGAAACAAGACGGCATCCTTGCTAAGTTAGGTACAAACTTAACGCAACAAGCTCGTGATGGTAAACTCGATCCTGTTATTGGTCGTAATAAAGAAATCCAAGAAACAGCAGAAATCTTAGCACGTCGTACTAAAAACAATCCTGTACTCGTAGGTGATGCTGGTGTTGGTAAAACAGCTGTCGTAGAAGGTTTGGCACAAGCTATCGTCAATGGTGATGTTCCTGCAGCTATTAAAAATAAAGAAATCATTTCTATCGATATTTCCGGTTTGGAAGCTGGTACTCAATATCGTGGTTCCTTCGAAGAAAATATCCAAAACCTTATCAAAGAGGTTAAGGCTGCTGGTAACATTATCTTGTTCTTCGACGAAATCCACCAAATCTTGGGTGCTGGTTCCACTGGTGATGGTCAAGGTTCTAAAGGTTTAGCAGATATCTTGAAACCTGCTTTGTCCCGTGGTGAAATGACTGTTATCGGTGCTACAACACAAGATGAATACCGTAACACAATCATGAAAAACGCAGCTCTTGCTCGTCGTTTCAATGAAGTTAAGGTAAATGCACCATCTCCAGAAGATACTTTCAAAATTTTACAAGGCATTCGTCCATTGTATGAAGCGCATCATAATATCGAATTGCCAGATGCTGTGTTGAAAGCAGCTGTAGATTATTCCGTACAATATATCCCTCAACGTAGCTTGCCAGATAAAGCCATCGACTTGATCGATGTAACAGCAGCTCACTTGGCTTCCCAACATCCTGTAACTGATATCAAAACATTAGAAGCAGATATTGCAGAAGCTAAGGCAAAACAAGAAGAGTTTGCTCAAAAAGAAGATTACGAATCCGCTATTAATGAAAAAATGCGTATTCAAAAATTACAAGAAGAAATCGATAATCACACTGAAAACCAAAAGGTTGTGGCTCAAGTTAACGATGTAGCGGAAGCCGTTGAAAGAATGACTGGTATCCCTGTATCTCAAATGGGTGCATCCGATATTGAACGCTTGAAAGATATGAAATCTCGTCTACAAGCTCATGTCATCGGTCAAGATAAAGCAGTAGAAGCTGTATCTAAAGCAATCCGTCGTAACCGTGCAGGCTTTGACGAAGGTAACCGTCCAATCGGTAGCTTCTTATTCGTAGGTCCTACTGGTGTTGGTAAAACAGAATTGGCTAAACAATTAGCACTCGATATGTTCGGCAACAAAGATGCTATCATCCGCTTGGATATGTCCGAATACAGTGATCGCACAGCAGTTTCAAAATTGATTGGTGCTACAGCTGGTTATGTTGGTTACGAAGATAACTCCAACACATTGACTGAACGTGTTCGTCGCAACCCTTACTCCATCGTATTGTTCGACGAAATCGAAAAAGCAGACCCTCAAGTTATTACATTACTTCTTCAAGTGTTAGATGATGGTCGCTTAACAGATGGTCAAGGTAACACTGTAAACTTCAAAAATACTGTTATCATTGCTACATCTAACGCAGGCTTTGGCTATGGTCAAGATAATGACGATGAAAACAAAGTTGATGTAATGGATCGTATTGCTCCATTCTTCCGTCCAGAATTCTTGAACCGTTTCAATGCTGTTATCGAATTCAATCAATTGAAAAAAGAAGATTTGAAACAAATCGTAGATTTGATGCTTGATCAAGTAAATAAAACTTTGGCTAAAAAGGAAATTACTCTTGATGTAACTGAAGCAGCTAAAGAATTATTGATGGAACAAGGTTACGATAAAACTATGGGCGCTCGTCCATTACGTCGTGTTATCGAATCTGAAATCCGGGATAATGTAACTGACTTCTACTTGGATCACATCGATGCAAAACACTTGCTTGCTGATGTTGTAGATGGTCACATTGTTATCAGTGATAAAGACGCTGATAAAGATACTGATAAAAAATCTGATGATACATCCAGTGATAAAAAATCTGCAGACGATAGCAAACAAGCTGATGATGTTGCATCCAAGGATAATAAATAATCGATAGGCTATCGACACTAACTAATGAATCCCTTACAACTCTCTCCATATACAAACTAATGATAGACCTATTGATACTGAGAGCACCCCACATAATGTGGGGTGCTTTTTTGTGTCTTACTATGCATTTTAATATGTGTATTAATAAAGAAATTTTGTATATATGATAAAAATCATTGCTAATATATCGATTTATTTAGTATAATCATATCTATAAATTCAATATTCTATAGAATTTAAAAAAGAGATGAAGAAAGGGAGGAGATTATTGATGTCACATTATGTAGATCTAAATAGTGATTTAGGTGAAAGTTTTGGCAACTACACATTAGGCATGGATAGTGAAGTGTTAAATCACGTCACAAGTGCTAATGTTGCTTGTGGATGGCATGCTGGGGATCCTCTCATTATGGATGCTACAGTTCGCATGTGCAAGGAAAAGGGCGTAGCTGTAGGGGCTCATCCTGGGTATCCTGATTTAATGGGCTTTGGTCGTCGAGCAATGGCAGTCAATCCTGCAGAGGCTAAAGCATATATGATATATCAAGTTGGTGCACTACAAGCCTTCTGTGATAGCTATGGTGTTACATTACAACATATGAAATTACACGGTGCTTTTTATAACACTGCTTGTGTAACTCCTGCATTGGCAGATGCTGTATTAGATGGCTTACAAGCGGTAAACCCTAATATTGCAGCTATGGTGTTGAGCGGTAGCTATATTGCAAAAGAAGCAGAGCGTCGAGGCATTCCTATAATTCAGGAGGTATTTGCTGACCGTGGTTATACTGATGAAGGTACATTGGTACCTCGTACAGAACCTGGCGCTTTTATAAAAGACCCTCAAGAGGCTCTTGAACGAGTTCTTATGATGGTTACAGAGGGCAAGGTTGTCACTAATACAGGTAATACTATTGATATTGTAGCCGATTCTGTATGCGTACACGGCGATAACCCAGAAGCGATAGCTTTCACAAACTACATCCGTGAAGGCCTTACGAAAGCGGGCGTTACGGTGGCTAATTTTCAAAACCGTAAATAGTAAAATGGCGATTATAAAATAAGCAATACATAGCAAATACGTAATAAATAGCAATTACGTAATAAATAGTAAATATGTAGTAAATAGTAAATATGTAGTAAATAGTAAATATGTAGTAAATAGTAAATACATAACAGATCGTTAATAAATTATTGTGTGGAGGTTTTTATGAAACCAATTTCAGGTAAAGCAAGTTTATCTGTCCTCTTGGGGGCAGCTTTCTTGATGGCCACGTCCTCTATTGGACCGGGCTTTATGTTACAAACGGCGGCATTTACGAATGATTTAAAAGCAGATTTTGCGTTTGCCATCATTGTGTCTGTTATTTTTTCAATTATTGCACAGCTTAATGTGTGGACCATCATTGGCATATCTAAAATGCGTGGTCAAGATATTGCGAATAAAGTATTGCCAGGACTTGGCTATTTCGTAGCATTCTTGATTTCTCTTGGGGGCCTTGCTTTCAATATCGGTAACATTGGGGGCGCGTCTATGGGCCTAAATATTGTATTTGGTATTGATACAACGACTGCAGCGGCTATCAGTGGTATCCTTGGTATTCTATTATTCGCATCTCCAAAAATGGGTGGTGTACTAGACAACACAGCTAAAATTCTTGGTACGGTAATGCTTGTATTAATTGGTTATGTGGCGTTTTCTACAAATCCGCCAGTGGCTGAAGCGGCTACTCATGCGGTGGCACCGACGCATTATCCATGGCTTGCAACTATTACCCTTATCGGTGGTACCGTAGGTGGTTACATTACATTCTCTGGCGGTCACCGCCTCATTGATGCGGGCATTACTGGTCAAGAACATTTGAAAGATGTACGTCGTGCAGCCTTCATGGGTATGTCCGTAGATGCAGTGGTTCGTATCTTGTTATTCTTAGCGGTTCTTGGTGTTGTATCTATGGGCTTTGCGTTAGATCCTAAAGATCCAGCTGGCTCTGCATTCCTTCTTGGTGCTGGTGAAATTGGTCATAAATTGTTCGGTATCGTGTTCTTCTGTGCAGCCTTAACATCTGTAGTAGGTGCAGCGTACACATCCGTGTCCTTCTTAAAAACATTATTCAAAGTAGTAGAACGCAATGAAAAATTGACTATTATGACATTCATCTTCGTTTCTACATGTATCTTGATCTTCATTGGTAAACCAGCATCCTTGTTGATTTTGGCTGGCTCCGTAAACGGTTTAATCTTGCCGATTACATTGGCAGTAATGCTCTTTGCTACTCATAAATCTGCAATCGTAGGGGACTACAAACATAATAAACTGTTATACTATACAGGGTGGATTGTAGTACTTGTAACAGCTTACATCGGCGTTACATCCTTACAAGGCATTGCTAAATTACTTGGTTAATTTGATAATTATGAAAGTACCATTATTTTCGTTTGAAGGTAATGGTTCTTTCTGGTTTTAGGAAGGAGATACCTATGAAACCTATAATTTCACCTGTAGGGGATTGCGCTATCTCTATTGATTTTGGTCAAGTCATCGATCCAAAGATTAATCGACATATTCGTCAAACGATAGAGCGAATTCAAGAGCTGAATCTAGAGGGCATTATTGAATTAGTACCTACCTATTGTGCATTGCTTTTGCAATATGATGCTATGATATACTCCTATGCAGAATTGTGTAACATCATTGAGCCTACATTGGAGCAGACTGTAACAGATAATGCTAATGAACTTGTTACCGTCGTGGAAATTCCTACCGTGTACGGTGGTGAGTTTGGTCCAGACCTTGGTTTTGTAGCCTCTCATAATAATCTAACTGAAGATGAGGTTGTAGCCATTCATAGTGGTACTGATTACTTGGTATATATGCTTGGCTTCATTCCTGGTTTTACCTATTTGGGCGGCATGGATCCACGTATTGCAACACCTCGTTTATCCTCACCAAGAACATTGATACCTGCAGGCTCTGTAGGCATTGCAGGAGCTCAGACTGGCACGTATCCATCTGACTCTCCAGGGGGCTGGCAAATCATTGGCCGTACACCGGTAACCATGTATGACATGTCTAAGAAACAAGCGGCGCTATTGAGTGCTGGCGACTATGTGCGCTATGTGCCGATAGCTGAAGCGGAATATAATCGTATTAAAGCATTGGGGGCGGAGTATGCGCCATCCATGTATGAAGTAGAGGTAGGTGAGTTGCGTGGCTATTAATGAGTTTAATAAATTATCTATCTACGTAACTGCACCTGGCATGTACACTACCATTCAAGATGAAGGTCGCGTTGGGTTCCAACAATATGGTATGCCTGTAGCAGGTCCTATGGATAGTGAAAGCTATCTCTTGGGGCAAGCGTTGGTAGGTAATGTAGAAACCGCAGGTGCCTTAGAGTGCACATTGTTGCCGCCTACACTCACCGTGAGAGGCACATGTATCGTTGCTTTCACAGGAGCCGACATGGAACCAACCATCAATAGTGTACGAGTACCGAGATATATTCCCTTTGTATGTCACGACGGCGATGTCATTTCCGGCAGTTTTAGCCAATGTGGCGTGCGCATGTATATTTCTTTTTCTGGAGGTATCGACGTGCCAAGCATCAACGGCAGTGTATCGACCCATACAAAGGCAAAAATTGGAGGCCTTGAGGGGCGACCATTACAAAAGGGCGATGAACTTGGCATCAAAGCGTTCGCCAGAGATGACGTGCATGTCTGCGATTACCGTGGTGAAGGGCATACTCTATTCAATACCGCCTTATATAACCGTGGGGGCCGTGAATGTCATGAACCATTACGCGTTGTATTAGGTAATCAGGCAAAACATTTCACCGAGAAGGGAATCAAGACCTTTAGTGATAACATCTATACACTGACTGTAGAATGTGACCGTATGGGCTTCCGCTTAGATGGTCCTGAAATTGAACACGTAGACAGTGCAGATATTATTTCCGATGGTGCCGTATTTGGCTCTATCCAAGTGCCATCGAATGGACATCCCATTGTCCTCATGGCAGATCGCCAAACAACAGGGGGCTATACAAAAATAGGCACTATTATTACCGCAGACCTACCTCGGCTTAGCCAATTGCCGGTAGGGGATGGGATTAACTTTAACATCGTGTCTATTGACGAAGCGCAAGATATATACCGAGCGTATATAGAACGATTACATAAGCGCATCAAATTAGCACATGAACAAAGTGCTTATGTATTTAAATTAAATAATGTCATATAAAAAATAACGTCTAAAGAGATTATTCTTTAGACGTTATTTTTGTTTTTGGCTGCTAATTTATCTCAATTTGAGTGAAATGCTAATTTATAAAAATTTAATGAAATATAGTGCTGTAAAACGGGTGGGGTTATTAGAGTGTAGCTATATAAGGCATCTTGACCATTATTTTTATAATTTATCAATTATATTTATATGGAAAAAGTTAAAATGTGAGTTTAAATTCATCTTCTCTTCTAAATTATGGTATAAAATCACCCCAATTATTAGATTTTATTTTATAAGGGGGTTAAAGAACTCCCATTATTGCTGTATTTGCAATAGCTATTCCAAAAATGAAATATTAGTGAAAAGTGGTTGCAGGCATATCGAAAAATTTGGTATACTAACTATATCGAAAAACTTGAATTGAAATTATTTGTTATATAGAAGTTTGAGAGCTTTATAGTAGTTTAAAGGAGAAAACAATGAACAAGATTTTTAAAGTGGTTTGGAACAAATCCAAAAATTGCTACGTAGTAGTATCTGAATTTGCTAAGAATAATAGCGGTAAAAAGAAAACCGTTGTAGCTGGTATCTTTGCTGCATTGGCTATGACTAATGCTAATGTGGCATTGGCTGTAAATGATGTGCCTACCGGAGCTGATGCAACTGCAGTTGCATTTGGTAGTGGTGCTACTGTTACAGGTGCAAATGCAGTTGGTTTAGGTAGTGGTGCTAGTGTTACAGGTGCCAATGCAGTCGGTTTAGGTATCAGTGCTAGTGTTACAGGTGCTAATGCAGTCGGTTTAGGTAGCAGTGCTAGTGTTACAGGTGCTAATGCAGTCGGTTTAGGTAGCAATGCTAGTGTTACAGGTGTAAATGCAATTGGTTTAGGTACAAATGTAAAAGCTACTCTTAGTGATGTTGTTGCAATTGGTACTGCTGCAAAAGTAGAGACTGCTAGTGGTGGGGTTGCTATTGGTCAAAATGCTTATTCAAAAGCTCGATATGGTAATACACCAAGTGTTGCTGTAGGTAAAAATTCAATTGCAAATGGTGGTACTGCCGTTGCTCTTGGTACTGGTGCGACAGTAAACGAAGCTGGTGCTTCATATTCACAAGGTATTGCCATCGGTGGTGGTGCATTACCGGGGCAAGGGGCGGTTGTTGTAGGGGACCAAGCCATTGCTATTGGTGGTAATACAAAGGCTCTTGGTCACTCATCTATTGTTATTGGCGGTGACGATGCTGATAGAATGACGTCTACTAGAGCAGTTTATACTGATATTACAACAGGTAAACCTGCTGTCGCTACTGTTTCTGCTGCTGTTAAAGCTTTAACAGGGTATGAAATTAAGTGGAGGGATTATAATAATGCTACAGCAGACCATATCGGTATCACAGTGGGCACTAAAGGTCAATCTGGTAATGCCGGCATTGCTATTGGTACGGGCGCTGACTCTAAAAATCGTATTGCTGGTGCTTTGACAGGTGTTAATACAAGTGCTGCCGATAATGATTCTGTAACAAATGCTATCGCTATTGGTACAGGTGCGAAAGCAAATCGCGATAACTCTGTCGCTTTAGGTGGTGGTTCTACTACAGATAAGCCAGGTACTAAACAAACTAGCTATACATTGCCAACAGGGGTTACTGCAAAATGGTCTGGTGGTGAATCAACGTTAGAAGGTGACGTTGTTTCCTTCGGTTCTGCAGGTTTTGAGCGTCAGTTGAAAAACGTTGCTCCTGGTGAAGTAAGTGCTACTTCTACAGATGCCATCAATGGTTCTCAGTTAGCTGCTATTGCAGATCAAATTGCATATAAGTATGTATCTATTAATTCTACTGATACTCCTAATAAAGATAATACTGGTGCGAAAGCTAATAACTCTATTGCTATTGGTCCTAATGCATCTACAGATAATACTGCAACAAGCTCTGTAGCTATTGGTGATGGTGCTAATACAACAGGTCGATCTACAGTTGCATTGGGGTTATCAGCACAAGCTACATCGGCAAATGCTACAGCGTTAGGTGCTAACTCCATTGCGTCCGAGGATGATACTGTGGCAGTTGGTCATGGTGCTAAGGCAACAGATGGCAATGCCAGTGCTTTTGGGGCTGATGCGATAGCTTCCAATATTGAGTCTACCGCAATTGGTCATGGTACTGCTGCATCTGGTGCATCCTCTACTGCATTGGGATCCAGAGCAAAGGCCGCTGGAACTGCAGGTGTTGGTATCGGTATGTTAGCCAATGCAACTAAAGATTATAGTATTGCTATTGGCGGAGAAAGCTCTTCCACTGCAGATAACAGTATTGCTATTGGTAGAAAAAGCTCAGTATCAGAGAATGATGGTATTGCTATCGGTACTAGAACTAATGCAAGTGCAGCTAAATCGATTGCTATTGGTGATGGTGCTAGTGCTACAACTGCTGATGGTGTTGCAATAGGTTCTAAGTCTGTTGCTAGTACTGCGGCAGGTGTAGCAGGTTATAATGCTAATACTGGTCGTACTGATACTTATGCTAACTTAACTGGTGCAACGTTAACATCTACATTAGGTGGTGTTGCAGTAGGTACAACAGGTCAAACTCGTCAAATCAACTATGTTGCTGCTGGTACAGCTGATACAGATGCAGTAAACGTAGCACAATTGAAGAGTGTGAACCTTGCTTTCACAGGTGATACAGGCAGTGGCGATGTAAATCTAGCAAATAGTAAATTGGCTGTAAACGGTGATAATACATATATCACAACTACAGCTAATGGTAAGAAAATTACTATTACTGGTAAAAAACAAGATATTACTGTAACTAATGGTGTTGCTTCTGCAACTGCAGGTATGGCAGATGCTCAAAACGTAGCTGATGCAATTAATCAAGCAGTTGCTAATAGTTCTTCCAGTTGGAACTTATCTGCTAATGGTGAAGCGACAACAGCAACCGTTGAAAAAGGTAATAAAGTAGATTTCTCTGGCGATGATAACATTACTGTTGCAAGAAACGATAAAAACATCTCTTTAGCTTTGAAGAAAGATCTTACTGGCTTGAATAGTGCATCTTTCAATAATGCTGCAGGCAATCCAACTGTAAAAATTGATGGCAACACAGGTATCAATGCAGGCGACATGAAGGTTACTAATGTAGCAGATGGTGTAGCTGACAAAGATGCTGTCAATGTTTCTCAATTGAAGAAAACAGACGATAAAGCAGAAGCTAACAAAACTGCAATCGCTCGTAAAATTTCCTTAGGTGGCAACACTGGTTCTACTGCAGAGAAATCCTTGAGCACAGGCGATGTAAAATTCAATGTGAAAGGTGCTAATGGTTTAACTACGGTTGCTTCTGGCGATGATGTAACTGTTAAACTTGATGATACTACTAAAGACACAATCGATAATGCTGCTGATAAAAACTTGAGCAACTTGAACCCAGCTGGTGAGCAAAAAGTAAAAGATTTAGCGGCTTGGAAAGTTGTGGCTAACAGTGGTACTGCTGAAAATGTTAAAGGTGGCGACACAGTTAAGTTTATCGATGGTGATAATGTTGAAATTACTCAATCCGGTAAAGATTTCACAATCTCCACTAAGAAAGATGTAACATTCGATAATGTAACTGCAAACCAAGCTATCACAGCTCCTAAAGTGAAAGCTACAACTGGTGTAGAAACACCGCAAGTAACAGGCTTGACTAATACAACTTGGACTCCAGGTCAAACACAACCAGTATCTGGTCGTGCAGCAACAGAAGATCAATTGAAAGCAGTTGATAATCAAGTAGCTACTAATAAACAAAATATTGCTGATAATAAAACAGCAATCGATAAAAATACAACAGCTATTGCTCGTAAAATTTTCTTAAATGGTAATACTGGTACTACAACTAAGAAATCCTTAAGCGCTGATGATGTAGACTTCACTATTAAAGGTGAAGATGGTATTACTACAACCGCTTCCGGTAATGATGTAACAGTTAAACTTGATACAGATACTAAAAATAAAATCGATAACGCTGCTGACAAAGATTTGAGCAATTTGACTCCAGATGGTAAAAAGCAAGTTAAAGATTTAGCGGCTTGGAATGTAGTTGCTAATAATGGTACTGCAGAAAAAGTGTTAGGTGGCGACACTGTTAAATACATTAATGGTGATAACATTCTCATTACTCAATCTGGTAAAGATTTCACATTCGCTACTAAGCCAGATGTAACATTCGATTCTGTTACTGCAAATCAAACAGTTACAGCACCAAAAGTGAAAGCTACAACAGGTGTAGAAACTCCTCAAGTAACAGGCTTGACTAATAAAACTTGGGACCCAGCTAATATTACGTCTGGTCGTGCAGCTACAGAAGATCAATTGAAAGCAGTTGACGATCAAGTTAAAACAAATGCAGGCAATATTACTCAAAATACTAATGATATTGCTGACAATAAACAAAAGATTGCAGATAACAAAGCTGCTATCGATAAAAATGCTGGCGATATTGCGGCTAACAAAACTGCTATCAATAAAAATGCAGGTGATATTGCTGCGAATACATCTAAAATTAATCAAAATACAGCAGCTATTGCTCGTAAAATCTCCTTAGGCAGTGATGATGGTTCTACTGATGAAAAATCCTTAAGCACAGGTGATGTAAAGTTCAATATTAAAGGTGAAAATGGCATTACAACTGCAGCTAATGGAGTAGATGTAACTGTTAAATTGGACGATGCTACAAAAGATAAAATCGATAATGCAGCAAACCGTGATTTGAGCAACTTGAATCCAGCTGGTGAACAAAAAGTTAAAGATTTAGCAGCTTGGAATGTAGTAGCTAACAATGGTACTGCTGAAAAGGTTCAAGGTGGCGATACTGTTAAATTCATCGATGGTGATAATGTTTCCATTACACAAAATGGTAAAGAGTTCACTGTTACCACAAAGAAAGATGTAACATTTGATAATGTAACAGCAAACCAAAAAATTACAGCTCCAGAAGTGAGTGGTTTAACAAATACTACTTGGAATCCAGGTGTAACACAACCTGTATCTGGTCGTGCAGCTACTGAAAATCAATTGAAAGCAGTTGATGATGAAGTGGCTAAGAACAAGAAAAATATTGCTGATAATAAAACTGCTATCGATAAAAATGCTGGCGATATTGCAGCCAACAAAACTCAAATTGATCAAAATACAAAGGCTATTGCTCGTAAGATTTCCTTAGGTGGTAACTCTGGTTCTACTGATGAAAAATCCTTGAGCACAGGTGATGTGAAGTTCAATATTAAGGGTCAAAATGGTATCGTTACTGAAGCTAATGGTGATGATGTAACTGTTAAATTGGACGATGATACTGCAAATAAAATCAATAATGCAGCAAATACTGATTTAAGCAACTTAACAGATGCTGGTAAAAAACAAGTTAAAGACTTATCTGCATGGAATGTAGTGGCAAACAACGGTACTGCTGAAAAGGTTGAAGGTGGTAACACAGTTAAGTTTATCGATGGTGATAACATCTCCATTACTCAAAATGGTAAAGACTTCACTATTGCCACAAAGAAAGATGTAACATTCGATACTGTAACTGCAAATCAAACAATTACAGCACCTAAAGTAAAAGCAACTGATGGTGTAGAAACACCAGAAGTGACTGGTTTAACAAATAAAACTTGGGTTCCAGGTCAAACACAACCTGTATCTGGTCGTGCGGCAACTGAAGATCAATTGAAAGCAGTTGATGACCAAGTAGCAGCAAACAAAGCTAACATCACTAAAAATGCTGGTGATATTGCAGCAAACAAAGCTCAAATCGATAAAAATACAGAAGCAATCGGTCGTAAGATTTCCTTAGGTGGTAACACTGGTTCTACTGATGAAAAATCCTTGAGCACAGGCGATGTGAAATTTAACATCAAAGGCGAAAACGGCTTAACAACGGTAGCTAATGGTGAAGATGTAACTGTTAAAATCGATGATGCAACAAAAGCTAAAATCGATAATGCAGCAAACCAAGACTTGAGCAACTTAACACCTGCTGGTAAACAACAAGTTAAAGATCTATCTGCATGGAATGTAACTGCAGCTGGCGGTACTGTTGAAAAAGTACAAGGCGGCGATACTGTTAAATTCCAAGCCGGTGATAATCTTGAGGTTAAACAAGACGGTACTACTTTCACATATAGCCTAGCTAAAGACGTGAAAGGTCTTAACAGTGTAACTGTAGGTGATGAAAATGGTCCATCCACTAAGATTACTCCTGCTGGTACAACTGTAAAAGATGCAGCTGGTAACGCTACAACAGTTAATGGTGCAGGCATGACTATTAATCCTGCAAACTCTGCAGCTAGTCCTGTATCCCTTACTGTAGATGGCTTGAACAATGGTGGCAACCAAATTCATGGCGTAGCACCTGGTACAGCTGACACAGATGCAGTTAACGTTAGCCAATTGAAAGAAACTAAAGCTGGTTTACAACAAGCTATTAACAATGTAGGTGTTGAAACACAACGTGTTGGTGCTCATGCAGCGGCTATGGCAGCGTTGAAACCAATCCAATACGATCCATTGGAACCAACACAAATTATGGCTGGTATTGGTAACTACCGTGGTGAAACAGCTGGTGCAATTGGTCTTGCCCATTACAAAACTGAAGATACTATGTTCAATATTGGTGTTACACTTGGTTCTAGCCATAACATGATTAATGCTGGTGTAACTCACAAATTCGGTGGTAGCCGTGATAGAAAAGATGCGATTCCAGAACGTTATAAAGCTGGTCCTATCAGCTCTATCTACGTAATGCAAGATGAAGTAAGTCACTTGCGTTCCCAAAATGAAGAGTACAAATCCAAGCTTGAACAACAACAATCTGAAATTGATGCGTTGAAAGCAGCAGTTAACCAATTGTTGGCAAATAAAGCATAATCATATTGTACATATAGTTAGAACTATGTATATCCCGTGAATGGATATGTAAAATTAGAAAGAGCCTTCCTCGAAAGAGGGGGCTCTTTTTAGTACAAAAATAAAAATAGTTTATTAAAGCTATATCTGTAAAATAAAATAGCCTGAAAATTCTAATAAAATTATCGATAAAACTGTATATAAGGAATAATTTATGAATATTTTTAGACGGTGATTAATTTTGTAATGAAATCTAATATTCTTTTCGTTCTCAATTAGGAGCATAAAAATTCATATAATATGCAATTTATTAAGGTGAATTATAAATGAATTATGATGATACTGCGTGTTTAAGCATACTCTATGCATAATTGAGATAATAGTAAATATCCAAAAAATATACTTTTAAATTGAGAAAATTAGATGAATTATGGTAAAATTAAAGATAGGTTTTATAAATGAAAGTCTGTGTAGCTTTCATTATTTCCAGACTGAGAGAAGTGTGGAACATATGATTCATATAGTTGAGGGTTAGTAATTTAAAGAAGGAAAATGTATGAATAAGATATTTAAAGTCATTTGGTCTAAGTCTAAACAGTGCTACGTTGTAGTATCTGAAATGGCAAAAAATAAAACAGGGAAAAAGAAAATTGTAGTAGCGAGTATCTTGGCTGCCTTGGCGATGCAGACTGCAAGTGTAATTGATGTTGCAGCGGCAGTGGGCGATCAACCATCTGCAGCTATTGCAAATGGTAGCGTAACTAGTGGTAAAACTAATGGTCTAGCTATTGGTAATTTTGCTAGTTCTGGTAGCAACCAATCCATTGCTATTGGTTATTATAGTGTAGCAACAGCAACAGAAGCAGATCCTGCACTACCTGCTACAGCAGTTGGTGCAGGTGCTAATGCAACAGGTCAATCTACAGTTGCATTGGGGTTATTAGCTCAAGCTACATCGGGAAGTACTACAGCGTTAGGTGCTAAATCCGTTGCGTCCGAGGATGCTGCTGTGGCAGTTGGTTATGGTACTAAGGCAACAGGGAACTATGCTAGTGCTTTAGGTGCTGATGCCACTGCATCTAATAATGATGCCACTGCATTTGGCCATGGTACTGTTGCATCTGGTGGATCCTCTACTGCATTGGGATCTAGGGCAAAGGCTGGTGGAACTGCAGGTGTTGGTATCGGTATGTTAGCCAATGCGACTAATCAGTATGGTGTCGCTATTGGGGGCGAGAGCTCTTCAAGTGCAGATAACAGTATTGCCATCGGTAGAAAAAGTTCTGTCACAGGCGAGAGTGGTATAGCTATCGGTGCTTTTACCACTTCAAAAGGTGCAAATGGTGTTGCTGTTGGTACTAATGGAACTAAGTCTGATTTAGGCGGTGTCGCAGTTGGTCAAGCTGCTCAGTCGATTGCCTTTAACAGTGTTGCTACTGGTATGAATGTAACTGCTAAAGGTGCTAACTCTGTGGCGTTAGGTGCTAGTGCTACAGCTAATGATGATGGAACTATTGCCATTGGTTCATATGGATCTACGCCAACGAAAGCTACAGGCAATAGAGCTCTTGCAATCGGTTCCGCAACGACAGCTAATGGTCTAGAATCAATTGCCATAGGTAGTCGCGTTAATTCCACATCTCAACATTCTATTGCTATTGGTACTAGAGCTAATGCAAGTGCAGTTAAATCTGTTGCTATTGGTCCTGATTCTAGCGTTACCGTTGATGGTGGTATTGCTTTAGGTCGAGATTCAGTTGCTAATGTAATAGGTGGTGTTACTAATAAAGGTTATAATCCTAATACAAACCGTACAGATATTTATTCTGGTTTAACTGGCAATGTACTTACTAGTACAACTGGTGCCGTTTCTATTGGTAATGGTACTACTGTAACACGTCAACTTACAGGTCTTGCAGCGGGTACAAGAGATACAGATGCAGTTAACGTAGCCCAATTAAAGAGTGTTAACCTTGCGTTCTCTGGTAATGTAAATACTGGCAATGTGAATATCGCAAATAGTACATTAGGTCTTAAGGGCGATAATACATACATTACAACATCTGCCAACGGCCAAAACCTTACAATTTCTGGTAAAACACAAAATATTGATGTCACAAATGGTCAAGCTTCTGCAAATGCTGCAGGCATGGCTGATTCTAAAAATGTAGCAGATGCCATCAATAAAGCCATTTCTGCCAATGCATATCATTGGAAATTAGCGGCAGACAGGGATCCTAGTGCTCCTGAAGTAATCAATAAATCAGATACTGTAATCTTTGGTGGGGACAACAATATTACAGTAACTCGTAGTGGCAAAAAAATTACTACTTCTTTGAATAAGGCGATTACTGTAGATACTGTGAAAGCTAATAATTCCGTTACGGTTTCTTCTGGTGGCAATCAAATTACTCTAGATGGTACAAATGGTTCTGTAAAAGGTAGAAACTTTACTGGCGATTCATTTAAAGCCGGCGATAATGTATTGAGTAATACAACGCTTCAAATTGGTCCGACTACTGGTGGTAATAATGTGACCATAACTCGTGATGGTTTAACTGCAAAAACTGCTACGAAAACTGTTAAGTTTGGTACCGATGCTATTAGTGCAGGTGGTCAACAAATTACCAATGTTTCTAGCGGTGGCAATGTAGGTACTAATGCAGCCAATATTACAGATGTAAAGAATGCTGTAGCTGCTGTTACATTAAACCTAGATACAAATTCTAAAACTGGCAGTGTTAAGCTTAGTGAAAGTCCACTAAAAGTAATTGGGGCTAATGGTATTAGAACTGATTTATTGGGTACGAATAATGGTAGTCTTGTTGTTGGTCTAGACAATAATACGGTAAATGCTACGACTAAAGGTATTGGTTTAACCGGTGATACAGGATCTACAGGTCTTAAGTATCTTAAAGACGGTGATGCAACCTTTAAAGTAGCTGGTGATGGCGATTTAGTTACTACTAAGGCTTCTACTACAGGTGTACAAGTTTCTGTTGATACAGCTAAAGTTAAAGATTTAGCTGTAGGCGCAGTAACTGTTAGCAAGGCTAATACGGCAGATAATCCTATTACAATTACACCAACAGCAGGTACAAATACTAAGGACTATGCAATTGGTATTGATACAACAAAATTAGCTAATCAAACACAATTAACATACAAAGCTAATGGTGCCAATGAAAATAAAGTATCCTTGGCGAATGGATTAAACTTTACAGATGGTACTTTTACAAAAGCTACGGTAGGTACAAATGGGAATGTAACAATTTCTACTGCCACAGAAACGATTACTAATGACGCTGATGGTAAAGCTAAAGTAAATAGCCCTACAGATGGTTTAGCGACTGCTAAAAACGTAGCTGAGTCTATCAATAAAGCTGTTGATGGTTTATCTCAAAATCTTACTGTTTCTGATGGCACTACAGATGGTGCTGTTAACCTTAAAAATCAAAAGCTTACTGTATCTGGCACTAATGGTGTAACTACAACTGTAAATGGCCAAACTGTTACAGTAGGTCTTGATGCAACTACAAAAACTAAAGTAGATAATGCGTCCACAGCAGTAGCTCGTAACATCTCTCTTGGTGCAGATAGCGGCACAGCATCTAGCCAATCCTTAAAAGATGGTGATGTGGCATTCAATGTGAAAGGTGCGACAGGTGACTTAGTATCTACGAAGATGAATGGTAACACTGTTGAAATTTCCACTAAACGTGCGGCAATTACTAGTGATGCTAATACAGGCGCAGCATCTGTAACAGGCGATGATGGCTTAGCAACATCTAAAAATGTAGCCGATGCTATCAATAAAGCAGCTGATGCAGCTAAAGCTGGTGCGGCATGGAATCTTACAACAAATTCCAGCACAACTGATAAAACGACTGTACAAGGTGGGGACACAGTAGATCTTATCAATGGTGATAATATTTTAATCACTCAAGATGGTACAGATAAAAAGAAAATTACTGTAGCCACAAAGAAAGATCTTACAGTAGATTCTATTACTGCAGGTAACACAGTAATCAATACATCTGGCTTAACAAATGGTACTACTGCAATTACAGGTACTGGTATCACAACAGATAAAGTAACTGTAGGTGGCATCTCCATTGATAAAACTGATGGTATCAACGGTGGTAACAAGACAATTACTAATGTTGCTAGTGGTGGTACAACTGATTCCAATGCAGCAAATATTGGTGATGTTAAGCAAGCTGTTGCTAACTTGTCTCAAAACTTAAATATTACAGATGGTACAAATAACGGTACTATTGATCTTAAAAACCAAAAACTTAATGTGGCTGGTACAAATGGTGTGACAGCCACTGTAAATGGTCAAACTGTTACAGTTGGTTTAGATGCAGATACTAAAACTAAAGTAGATAACTCTTCCGTTGCAGTTGCTCGTAATATTTCTCTTGGTGCAGATAGCGGCACAGCATCAAGTCAATCCTTAAAAGATGGTGATGTAGCATTTAATGTAAAAGGTGCTACTGGTGATTTCATTTCTACGAAGATGAATGGCGACACTGTAGAAGTTTCTACAAAACGTTCCACTATCAACAGTGATGCTGCAGGTACTGCTTCTGTTACAGGTGATGATGGCTTAGCAACTGCTAAGAACGTGGCCGATGCGATTAACAAAGCGGCTAGCCAAGCTAAAGATGGTGCAGCATGGAAACTATCTGTTAATAATGGTACACCGACTACTGTAGCCGGCGGAGATACTGTAGACTTTACTGGTGATAACAATATTACAGTTACACAAACTGGTAAAAATATCGCTACCACATTAAACAAAGACCTTAAGAAATTAAACTCTATTTCTCTTGAAAATGGTGTGGGTGAGACAATCAAGTTTGATGCAATTAATGCTAGTGGTAAGTTTGGTGATCCAGCTGTAGGTAATTATACACAAATTGACCGTGATGGTATTAGAATCAATAATGGTATTGATGTAAATCAACCGAATACAGCAAATACTTATTTAGACGTTGGTACTTTATCTTTACAAGCCGGACCTAATAGCAGCTCTCTTGATTCTAAAAATCTCATGTTTAATGATGAAGATGGGAATTTTGCTCAAGGTAGTGCTCAAGGCATGGCCTTCCGAAATGCAGCAGGTAAAGAGGTCCAATTTACTCTTGATGAGATCAATGCTGGTGGCAACAAAATTAAAGAGGTTGCAGAAGGTACTGATGATACTGATGCAGTAAATGTAAAACAGTTGAAAGATACTGTAGCAAGCCAAACGTTAACATATCGTGCTAATAGTGCGGCAGATACAGATGCTAAGTCTGTTAAATTGTCTAAAGGCTTAGACTTTGTAGATGGCACAATGACAAAAGCTACTGTAGATAATGATGGTAAGGTAACATTTGATATTAATGATGATACTAAGACCAAGATCAATGATGCTACAGCGGCTGTTAGTCGTAAGGTTTCTCTTGGCGCAGATAGTGGCACAACATCTAGCCAATCTTTAAAAGATGGTGATGTAGCATTTAATGTAAAAGGTGCTACTGGTGATTTCATTTCTACGAAGATGAATGGCGATACTGTAGAGGTGTCTACAAAACGTGCTACTATCGATAGCAATGCCACTACAGGTGCAGCATCTGTAACAGGTGATGATGGCTTAGCAACAGCTAAAAATGTAGCAGATGCTATTAATAAGGCTGCTAAAGCAAGCACTGATGCTATTAACTTGAAATTTGCTGGCGATACTAATACATCTGCCGGTGTCGTAAATCTTAAAGATGATACATTGGGTATCAAAGGTGACGGTAAATATGTAACAACTGATGCAGATGGTAAAAACTTAACTGTAAAAGTATCTGAAGCAGAGGTTAAGAAATCTGCTGTAAGTGCAGTTACAGTAAGTACTGATACAACTGATGCGGATAATCCGTTGACTGTTACAGGCACACCAAGTGCAGATGGCACAACTAAGGACTACAAGGTAACTATTGATGGTACTAAGGTTGCTACTAAGACTAAATTGTCTTACAAAGCAAATGATGGTACTGCTAAACAAGTATCCTTAGCAGATGGCTTGAACTTTAAGGATGGTACGTTAACATCTGCTACTATTGATGATGCAGGCGTTGTTAAATATGATGTAAAAACAGCGGCTATTACAGCTGGCACAGATGGCACTGTTACAGCTCCTGCCACTGATGGCGTGGCAACAGCTAAGAATGTAGCTGATGCAATTAATGCAGCTAAAAAAGCATCTAAAACAGAAATTACTGCTAATGATGATGAAGCGGCCAACGCAACAACTGGTAATGTAAAATTAACATCTACAACTGCCGCAGATGGTCATACAATTTACAATGTAAAACTTAATGATACATTGACATTTGGTACTGGCGCTAATGCCATTGTTATTGATGGCACAGCTGGTAAGGCTACTATTGGTAGTGCAGCTATTGATGGTGTTAATAATACAATTACAACTGGTGGTAATAAGGCGGTAACGTTAGATGGCACTACTGGTACTATTACAGGTAAAGCTGCTAATATTGGTGGCGTTACAGTAGATGGTACAAATAACCATGTAACAGGTCTCGCTAATACGACTTGGGATGGTAATGCTGTATCTGGCCGTGCAGCTACCGAGGATCAATTGAAAGTAGTAGCTGATGCTGCAGCTAACCAAACATGGCAAATTACAGCCGATAAGGATGCTGCTACATCTGGTAAACAAACTGGTACTAAATCAGATGCCAAAGTAGGTAAAGACGCAAAGGTTACTATGATTGCTGGTGAAAATATCACAATCAACCAAAATGGGCGTGACTTCACATATTCCTTGAATAAAGACCTTGTGAACATGAACTCTGCAAGCTTCAACGGTACTGGTAATAACACAACGGTTATCAATGGTGATTCCATTACACAAACTGCTGGTACTCAAACCAATACATCTACTGCAGCTGGTAATACAGTAGCAGATGGTACTAAGTCTACAGCAACAACTGCAGATGGCACTAAGATTACGGATGGTACAAAAACAAATACTTCTACAGCAGATAGCACAGTTATCGATGATGGCAATGGTAATAACACAGCTCTTACTAAAGATGGTGTAACCATTACTGCATCTGGTAAGGATCCTGTATCCTTAACTAAAGATGGTCTCAATAATGGTGGCAATAAGATTTCTAATATTGCAGATGGTACAGATGACACCGATGCTGTCAATGTACGTCAATTAGAGGCTAAGTCTAAGGCGTCTAAAACAGAATTGACTGCTAATGGTGGTGAAAGTGCTGGTAGTACTACAGGCAATATTGTATTGACTAAAACTACTGCCGCTGATGGACATATCATTTACGATAACAAGTTGAATGATAAGGTTACATTGGGTACAGATCCAAGTAAGGCAGTTACTGTAGATGGTAAAACTGGTACTATTAAAGCCGGTAAAGATGGTAATGCTGTAGCAATTAATGGCACAGATGGTACTATTAAAGCTGGTGATGGTGCTAATGCAGTTGCTATCGATGGCAAAAATGGTTCTGTAAAAGCTGGCGATAAGATTGCTCTTGATGGTAAGGATGGCAAGGCTACAATTGGTACTGTAGGTATCGATGGTAAAGATGGCATCATTACTACAGGTGGAAATAACCCTGTTGCTGTAAATGGCAAAGATGGTGTTGTTACAGGATTAACTAATAAAACTTGGGATCCAAATAACATTGAGTCTGGCCGTGCTGCTACGGAAAATCAAGTTAAATCTGCCGTTGAAAATGCTGGCTGGAATGCAACTATTGGTACAGAAGGCTCTGGGATTAACAGCACACCAACTGCAACAGCTGAAAAAGTAAAAACTGATGAAACAGTTACTTTCAAAGCGGGCAATAATATGATGGTTAGCCAAGCAGGTAAAACAATTAGTTATGCAGTAAATCCTGAACTCAAGGATATGAAGTCTGCTACATTTAAAGATGCAGCAGGTAACACAACTGTTACAGATGGTAATGGCATAACAATTACACCAGGCAGTGCAAACCCTAATAATCCTAATGCAGGCCCTATTTCCTTGACTAAGGATGGTCTCAATAATGGTAATAACCAACTTAAAGGCATTGCACCTGGTACAGATGATACTGATGCAGTAAATGTGAGTCAGTTGAAAGCATCTAATGCAAGAATTGGCGATGCTATTGGTCAAGTAGCGGGCGAGGTACAACGTGTAGGTGCTCATGCAGCAGCAATGGCAGCGTTGAAACCAATCCAATACGATCCATTGGAACCAACTCAAGTGATGGCTGGCGTAGGCAATTATCGTGGTGAAACAGCAGCGGCCTTAGGTCTTGCACATTATACAAACGAAGATACAATGTTCAATGTTGGCGTATCTCTCGGTGCAAACCGTAATATGGTAAATGCTGGGGTAACTCACAAATTTGGCTCTAGCCCAGAAAAGAAAAATATTCCTGATCGTTACAAAGCAGGCCCTATTAGCTCTGTGTATGTAATGCAAGATGAAGTATCTAGTCTCAAGAAAGAAAATAGCGAACAAAAGACTGTTATCGCGGATCAAGCAGCTCGTCTCAATACGTTGGAAGCAGAAAATGAACGTCAACGTCAAGAACTAGCTGAAACTAAACAAGGCTTAGAAGACTTGCGTGCAGCAGTTAGTCAATTGTTGGCATCCAAAGGTTGATAATTGATAATTAATTTCGTATGATAGACTGATATAATATTTTCTGAAAATTAAAAGAACCTTTTATATGTTGGAATACCTGGTAGGGTATATTCAGACGCTATAAGAGGTTCTTTTGCGATTTTGATATAGATTATTAAATATAATTATAATATATGAATGGCTTTTCATATATTCTTGTGATATAATACAGAAGATATTGGGGCTAATAGATAGCTCAATCTTATACGATCTTGCATGAATAGGAGTTACTATGTTAGACCGCATACAACGATGGTTGTCCATTGATGCAATGTTGCCCGCTACAGAACGATTAGGTCCTGTAGGTACAACAAAGCAGATGTATGGCAATTATTTGAAAATAGCTTGGCCTGCTACATTACAAGGTTTGATGCTGCAGTTTATGACAGCTATTGATTTAGCCATGGTAGGGGCCCTCGGTGCCTCCGCACTTGCCTCAGTTGGTATTATGGGGCAGCCAGAGATGGTGATGCTCATATTCTGTCGTGCCTTGTCGATTGCGGTAACGGCTATTATAGCTCGCCGCCACGGTGAAAGTGAAGTTGATGGTATGAATGCCGTTCTTAAGCAATCCATACTCTTGAATTTCTTGATTTATGTACCTTTATTGGCAATATGTTTCTTTAATTTAGAGCATATCTTACGCTTTACAGGTGCCGAAGACGGCTATATAGAAACGGCTGTCTGGTATGGCCGTTTTGTTGTCATTAGTCTAATATTCCAATCTTTTAGTCAAATTGTAGGGGCCGCTCTTATTGGGTATGGTAATACCAAGGTTATTTTTAAGTCCAATGTAGTAGGTAATATTTTAAATACTATAATGAACTTCTTCTTGATTTATGGTATTGGTTTCTTTCCTGAACTCGGTGTCATGGGCGCTGGTGTTTCGACAATGATTAGTAGTGCTGTTATTGCTATATTATTACTGCGTACGATTTCACAACATACTACTACAGGATTAACGTTGCGACATCCTTCAAAGTGGAAGTTTGAACGAACCGTTTTGCACACTATGTTCCACGTAGGTGGTAGTTCATTAGGGGAACAGTTCTTTGAACGATTTGGTATGTATACGTACACAATGATCGTTGCGTCCTTAGGGGCGGTACCATTAGCAGCACACTATGTGTGTATGAATTTGATGGATATATTCTATTACTTTGCTATGGGACTTGGCTTTGCAGGGGCCTCTCATACGGGGCAAAACCTTGGACATAAGCGACCAGATATTGCGAATATGTATGGTAAAATTGGTGCTCGTATTGGTCTCGTAGTAGGTCTCGTAAGTGCACTCATATTTATTGGCCCTGGTGATTTATTGGTACAGTTATATACACGTGAAAGTGAAGTCGTTACGTTAGCTGGTGCCTTAATGGGGATTATGGCTATTGCTGCATTCCCTCAAGCATTGCAGCAAGTTTACTCTGGGGTGCTAAAAGGGGCAGGAGATACATATTATATTATGAAATATTCCCTTGTTAGTGTAGCTATTATTCGGCCTATCATTACATACCTATTGTGTATTACATTAGGTTTAGGGCTTTTAGGCGCATGGTTATCGTTGTGCTTCGATCAGTCTTTACGATTATGTTGTTCCTATTTCCGATTTGTTCGAGGTACATGGCAGCATAAAATTGTTTAATCTTACTGATTAGTATTCAAAATATTAATTTTGAATATCATTTATGCGATGGATTTTCATATAAAATCTAAAGTTTAAATTATTCGATATATAG
>OAUX01000283.1_pt1 | contig 26099 bp, 30 predicted proteins | sample 1501311 | NCBI WGS metagenome assembly OAUX01 (sample SAMEA2580066, study PRJEB22360) | human gut metagenome | reverse complement strand
GCATACAGAGCGTTTTCACTTCCGTGCAGATTTTCATCAGGTAGCTTCCCCAATAAAGGGCGGTCTGGGGTGAGCGGAGCATCATCCCGGCTACCGTCCATATCTTCGGCATGATTTTGACACTTACCAGGTGGTAAATCCTCCGGTAGTATTGGTTCTCCGTGTGGCTGCTCCAGATACCTAGTTCCGTCAATCCCTTGCGGTCAAGGAATTTGGATGTAAAAATTCCGGCGGCGGCGATTTCGGCGGCGTTATACCGTTCCAGTATGGCTTTCACCTGCTCATTGTAATAGGCTTCGGCCATCGCCTCCGTGCCGTAGGCGGCAACCATGGCGGCTACCGTTTTCTTGTCGTAGTTCACATGCTGTGCCCTTGCCGAAAGGACAAAGGTGCAGGCTACGGTCAGAAGCAACAGGATTCTATACATGGCAGAGCGGGCGTTTAAAGGATTATTTACTGTCAACCGCTATCTCTTTCCCTTGCCCGGCACGCTCCATGCACAGGCTGTATTCTCCCGAACACCAGTCCTTTTCCGGCGCCGTAAAGCGGATGTAGTTCCGCTCTTGCAGTTCCTTGCTGGCTGATAGCACGTCCTTTACGGTAAATCCGCGCACTTTGCAAAGCAGGCTTGCCGGATGCACATAGAATTTTTCGGGTTTGCCCTCGTTCTTCCAGATATAAATAAGGTAGAAGAACAGCACCGTCGCTTCTTTGGAGAAATTGCTGCGTTCGTTGGATTTCCAGAACTCGTTGATAAATTTTTCTTCTTGCATGATAATATGTTTTTAGGATTGTGTTTCTTTCAGGTTCAATACTTTACCTGCCTTGTTTACCATTTGGGCAAAAGGCAACGATTTTTCGATGCCCGACAGCTCCCAGTCCCGGCAATAGGCTTTCGTGGCTTCTTGGTGGCTGCATTTCAGCTCTGCCTTGTAGAGTTTCAGGGCCTCTTTTTCCGCCCGTTCGGTGGTGTAGGTCATGTAGCATTCCCTTGACTCTTCCACGCCATACACTCCGCTGGTTGCACCACGTCGGATGAATACCTCCCGGAAGAAACTGCGTCCTTCCTTGTTTTCCAGCCGGTTGACCGTAAATATCTTCCTGCACTCCACATCGGTCAGCCCGAGAATGGTCTTGATGTTGCCGAAGCGTTCCTTGAACTTGCTTTGGTCAAGCAGCATCACCACATCGGAGTTGTTGATAATGGCCTCTTTCACGATTTCGCTGCCTATAATGTCCTGTATTTCCTGGGTCACTACACCGACACTTGCCCAAAACTTTCTTGCCGTCTTATACATAAACTTGATGTATTCCGCCATGAGTGGTGAGGCGATAGCCTTCCACGCTTCCTCTATCACAAGGACTTTCCGGTTCTTTTTCAGACGCATTTTTTGCAGGAACACGTCCATGATGATAAGCGTGACAATAGGAAAAAGTTTCTTATTTTCTTTGATTGCATCCACTTCAAAAACAATAAAGGTCTCCGAGAACAGCGTGGTGTCCACATTTTCGTTAAGTATCTTATCGTAGTTGCCACCCTTATAGAAAGGCTGGATCATGTACGAGTATTTGTCGTAGTCGATTTCGGTGATGTTGTTCTCCAGACAAATAAGTTCCAACCGTTCACAGGAGTATTCGTAGAAGGTATTGAACGACAGCAAAGCCACCGTCAAAGCTTTCCGCCGTTCCTCCAACAGTTTGATTTTTGCATCAATCTTCTCACCGAGTGTCTCCATTTCCTCTACACTCCACGTGCCTCTGCGCTTTTCGGCGGCGGTCAGTGTCTTGCGCAGTGTTTCGCGCTGCACCGGGTCATACCCCCCGAAGCCGTGGAAATAGGCATCGTAGTAGTCTGTCACAATCTGCTCGATGATACGGAACTCCAATTCCGAAATTTTACCGTCCGAACCTTTCCATATCAGCAGTATCAGGTTCTTCAGAAAGTCTATCTTCTCAATGTTCAGTTCCGCTTGCGTGATGTTGAAAGGGTTCATCGTAATGGGCTTTTCTTCGGTGTAACTGATATATTTTCCACCGAGGTACTCACACAACCCCTCGTATGAATTACCCGTATCTACCATCACCACATCGGTTCCTTGTTCGTGCAGTTGGCGCACTACACTATTCATGTGGAACGACTTCCCGCTTCCCGAAGGTCCCAAGCAGAAGAAGTTGGAGTTGTCTGTCAGCTTGTTCTTTCCCTCTTTTCCTGTGATGTCTATGGCTACCGGCACGCCCTGCCTGTCCGTATAGTATATTTTTAGCGGAGTTTCCTCGCTGTGCTGTATCTTTTCTTTATACATCAGGCATGTGGCGGCATCACCCAACGTCAGGAAGCGGTCATACTCCGCACTCATGCCGTAGCAGTTGCCTGGGAACGAATTGACAAACAGCTCCAGTTGGTTGTAAGCCCTCTTGGAAATATGGATTCCCATGCGCCCGAATGTATTCTCCAGATGATTGGTCGGCTTCTGCAAATCGGTATCATTGTTGCAGCACACTACAAGGTTGTAATGCGTATATACCAGTTGCTTTCCCTCCCTGGCCATGACTTCCTGCACTTGCTTGATGTCCTCTACGGCCATTTGGTTGCCCGGATTGGGAATACTGGCGTGGCGGTTTTTCTTCTTTTCCAGTAGTGCAAGCTCCCTCTTTTGGTTAGGAATGAAAATCATCTGGTTGTAAATGACCGTCCTCGCTTCGGGGATTTGGTCAATGGCTGCCATTAAATCAACAGGCATCCGCGTGTTGTTTACCTCGATATTGGCAAAGGGACGTACCAAGCCGGGCAGGTTGATGCTGTCTACATCCACGAGTGAGAATATTTTACATTTCTGGTCACCCATGCGCACACATTCCTCATCCACCTTGAAGTTGTTCATTGAGAGTGTCTTGTGGGTAAAGTCCATGGCAAAATAGCGGTCGATATACTCGCAGGCGGCTTCCTTTGTCAGAAACTCGGCACGTACGCCGGTATCCTTCAATTGGTCTTGTACTTTGCGGATTTTCACCAGAAAGTCACGCCACCTCTTGTTGTCGAAAGAAAAGAGGCGGCTCTTTTGCGCTTCCTGTGTCACGGTCAGGTAAGTCAGGCTGTCTGTATATTCCCTGCCATCAAAGTAGCGAAAATAGGATTCTGACAGATATTCACGCTTGCCTCCATTCTCCTCACGGAACGGCTTGCGTACGAATATGTCTTGCTTGTGCAGCGCGTATCCTTCACCAAGTGTCTGGACAATGGCGGTGAACAGTCGGGTGTATTCATAGTATCCGTCTATGTCGGCAGAGTATTTATCCACCGGATTCTCCATGCGCAGGATAGCCGCATACTCCCCGTTTTTGGTATAGACCACGCCGACACCCTTGTTGTCTTCCACGGAGAAGTAGATGTCCTGGAAGATACGCTTGCGCTTTCCTCCTGTGCCAAAAGTGTATACCGATATGGCCATACCCGTACCGATAGCCGAAAGAATCAATAGAATATAAATAGTCATGGGCGTTATTGTTTGGGGCTTCCGTCACGTCGGGCGTAATAAATCTTTCGGATACCGAAGGCTAAATCATTCTCCCATTTATCCGAAAACTTGAACAGGTCAAACGTAGGATGTTCATTGCAACATTCGTAAGGCACGATGCCATGTCCTACAAACAGGGCGATGTCCGCCGCAATACAGCGTGCCACTTCCCTACCAATATAGAGCCTTTCCCTGTCGGTAAACTCTACATCGGTGAACTCCTTCCGGTTCGTTCCAATGCACACGGATGCAAAATCCTCTCTACCGCCAATGTCTGTAATCGTCACAGTGGCATCGGTGTCGGAGTCCATAGCTACTTTTACTTTGAATAAAGGTGGAAGCACACAGATTTCCACTGAATTGATTTCCGCTTCGTTGTATATTACCAGGTTGTTCATTTGTGTTGTTTTTTAGGTGAATCAAAATAGATAGAATAACCGCAGTCGTAAGCCTGCGTATTGTTTCGACAAGGTGCCGGTCACAATGCCGTTCTCCATGTCAATCAGGTAAAAGGTCTTGTCTGAACTTTCGCTGACGGTCAGGTATTCTCCCTGCATCAGTTCACAGTCGGTCACTTCTCCGAGTTGTCGGCGATAATAGAACTGTGCCAGCTCTGCAAGTGACGGTACATAGCTTCCCGGATGCCGTTCCACTTCGGAAAGCATCTCTTTCCGGGCGAACAGACCTCCGTTTTTTCCGTGGACATACTCCGTTTGGCGATACTTGTCAATCAGCCTTTGGGTAAGGCCGGCACCGTCTGTAAAACCGAAAGCGCATTGCTCGCCATAGGGTATTTCCGCAGTAAAGATGAGTCTGTTCTCGTCACTGATTTCATCCGTTTGTCGGGGATTGATGACTCCCTCTTTGCGTTTACCGTCAATGGTCTGAAAGCTCTTTCCGACAGTTAAAGCCTTTCTGGAATGGCAATACCGGCCCTCGCAGTCGCGCAACGCCACCGCTTTGCCCTGTCTTCCGTCTGTTTCCACCACCACGGCAATGGAATTGCTGTCACGCTCGGTGCATATCCCGCCGTCCCTTTGCAGATAGTGGCCTACTTCCACGGAATCCACACGTTGCATAGGTCGGTAGCGGAGTTTGCGCCGGGTTTCCACCCAACTGCCACTCACCGCCAGCCCCTCCTTGCTTTTGCGCAGGTTCAGCCTCACAAGGCTTCCTGCCTGCATGGGCGGCAATGTTGTCCGTACAGTGTATGGGTGTCCGTCAATAGTGGCGACAACCGTCACTGCACCTTCCGTATCGGTAGGCACCAGATAGAAGTCATGTCTCCGGCCATTGTTCAGCAGACAGTCTGCATCCGTGGCGTTCAGCGTGCCACCTTTGCTCACAGGTTGCCATTTGCCCAAGTAAGGCTGATAGGTGGCCCGTTCGCAAAGGTTTTCACCCATAAGCGCAAGTCCGTCCAGCCGTTCTTGCAGCCGGTCACTCTCGCAGCCGATACCGAGCAGCACCATCGAACTGCGCCAATCCATTTCCACGGAAATCTCCTTGCCGATATGTCGGGCAGTCTCCACGCCGTACAGGTTCTCCCCGAAAGGGGCCGCCAGCACAAGACTATCATCTGCGGCCAGTCCTCTATGATAAGGGAAGCAGGCATACACGACAGCGAGCGTGTCAGCGGTTACAGTATGATGTCTCTTCGCCACATAACGCCCATTCTCGTAAACAAACGGTACACCGTGAAAGGCGTTCCGTTCCGTGTCTGTGGCATCCGCAAGGTGCAGGTACACACCGATATCCGGCAGCTTGGCTTCCATTCCCTCTAAAGTGATTGCCAACGGACGGCAAGCGGTTGTCCAGTTTTGCCGGATTTTACCGGCTGTCTGTTGCGCTTCCACCGTAACGGATTTTGTTGCCTGCCGTTCTCCGCAAGAAACGAATAGCAGAACACTTGAAATAAGCAACCAAACGGTTTTACCTTTTTTATAAACTTCGGTCATTATCATTTCCTTTTTGAATAAGCATAGATGAATACTCCCTTATCGTTCTTCTTGCTGTGCAGCCCTTTGCGCTGTTTTAGCAGGATAAATCCTGCACCTACGGCGAGGGATGCCACCAAAGTGAGCAGCCCGGCAAGGAATCCTATCAGGCAGTAGATCAAGATGAAGCCGAGAATGGCCCCACCGATAGCTCCCGCTGCCCAATAGATATATCTGCCTTGAAGCCCCATCAGTTCAAGAGGCCGTTGAAGCCCCTTGAACAGTGGGTATCCCGTGTAGCGGCTGTTGTCCGTTCCGGTTCCCATGCGCTGTCAAGCGGAGATACCAAAGAACAACGGAAGTGCCTGTGCCGCGGCCACAAGGAAGATACAGGCGCCCACAATCATCATGATGGACTTCTTGAAATCTTACTGATTGCTCGTAATATACTGATAATCAATACTAATTGGAATGATAAAATGACGAAAGAAACAAATTAGGAACAACAAAATCAAGAAACCCCAAAATGAAAGCATGAGAAAACATAAATTAACACTGAAAACAATGATAAATTTCCGATTTTGTCATTTTAAGAGTATGACAAAGAGAACAAATATTTATGAACGCATACAGGTATCTTACCGTATTGGAAAACCAATTGTTTTGTTCCATTTTTGCAGATTATATTTCTATTTTATCTAAATAACGTCGGAATACAGCAGATATCCAAGGGATTTGGATGGATTATCACGATAAAATATTATTTTTGTAGCGTAAAAACGATAAAAACATGAAGTTAAATCGCATAAGAGCAGTCTTAGAGGACAAAGGGATAAGCCAAACATGGCTTGCAAAGAAGTTAGGAAGGAGTTTCAGTACGGTCAATGCTTATGTATGCAACCGCTCTCAACCCAATCTTACTACACTTCTTGAAATTGCGCAGTTGTTGTCTGTGGATATGAAAGAACTTATTACAGATGAGAAGGAGCGTACTAATTAGTAGTGATTGTGAATAAAATACCCGATTGATGAAATATTTGTTATGAGAAAATTGTTAATGATTTGCTTAACTGTATTTTTTTTACTGGTTGTGTTTTATGCCATATTTGCTGTAAATGCATATATCAGCATAAAATACGAGGTGGAAACTATAGATAACGACAATATAATAGGTATGATTTACCAAATATTTGATGTCGGTGTTATTGTAAATTTTATTGGACTTGTCATAAATATGCTAATAATTGTGGGCTTATATATGAAATTCCGTAGCAAACACGAATAATATAAGTGTGCATACGGATGAGACGGAGCGTACCACTATATAGGAAATGAAAGACAATGTCAAACAATAGTTAGTGAATTGCCTTATGATAATCAAAAAACTTGGCTTATTCGTATTATGGTGCATTTGCATCATATTGGGGCTAAAAGCTCTTACTCAGGCATTTTCGGAAACTGTCGGAATAGTTATAATAGTTTGTGTTGTGGTTGTTGCTGATATTGTTCAGAGATATCTCAATCGACATGAACGGTGGTTCCGAAAGAGAGTTAATATGCTGAGAACCATTTGTCCGAATTCTCCAAATGATTTTCGGATGATTGGTGACCCATTGTTTGAGTCTTTTTCTTTGGGAAATTTCTTCATTCAATACAAGCCTGAAACCAAGGAGTTTCACCTCTGTTGCTGTATTTATATGGTTCTCCCCAATATTGTAGAGACTTGGAACAAAGCAATAGAAGACATAAATACAATTATTGCCCAGAAAGCGCCTTATGTAAAAATTGTAATAGATAGGCATGGTGAATTAGGGCAGGGGTTCAGTCTGATAATCCCTGCTAAGAAAGCTAAGAAAACACTTTTGTTGGCATTTGCTCACATACTCCTTGAACTCAAGAAGTCGCTTCCATATAGAACTAACGAGAATGGCATTTTAGTATGTGAAGTCTATTTTAAAATCAAGGTGTTCAACACGATTTGCTATGGCGAATACGATGGCGTGAGAGTGCTGAAAGCGATTACCATATCTTCAGATGGAAATTATACCTTCGTCAATGTCGAGGAAGATGAATGTGTGCCAGAAGACTTTACTAAGTCCAATCCTACGATGTCCATCATCCTGCAATATGACTTGTATTCAATAGAAACCAATATGTTGATTAGCAAAGAGGAATTTGATGTCCATTGGGAGAAATGCAAAGACTTGTGTGAATCATAATCATTGGAGTACGGATTACAAATTCGATAGCACTATGAATTTTACAACTATAATGTTAGGACATAAGAAAAGGCAAGTTAGGCTACAAGCTGATGTTAGTTACGACCCTTTTCAAATTTTTCCTGATTTACAACATGTAAAAGACAACAATCTCTTCCACATCGATGAAGGAGATGTATTTTATGACTTCATAGGTGACCAAGGACCATTAAGATTTATTTCCGATAACTTCAAAGATTTGTTGGAAAATAATGGAGTAAAGGGAGTTTCTTTTATCCCCATAAAAATATATGGTTCAAGGTTGCAATACTATGCTCTGTTAGAAACGCAAATAGATTCTATCTGTGAACATGATTCTGACGGAGACCATATTTATGGGACTTTCCAAATAGATTTCACCTCGTGGAATGGAGAAGAACTCTTTTATTTGAAAGATAGTGGGGCTATAGTTTGTTCTTTACGAGTTAAAGAACTCATTGAAAGACACAATATTTCAAATGTCTCTTTTGAAGGCTTAGATAAATATTAAGAATTGACTATGATGAAATTTATAACTATCAGCATATATATATCATTATGTATTTTGTTCGTTGGTTGCAAAAAAACAAATTCCTCCACAAACGAAATGTGTAATTGTTCTGTGGAGAGCATAGAGGATGAATTAGAAATGCTATGTTTAAAATCGAAAAATGATTCTATGACGCTCTCCATGGAGATAACTTCTGACAACATGGTCAATGATTACAACTACAGATATTTGGGCTCATTACAAGTAAGCAGCAGAATGTTTGAGGTGTTACAAAAAACAGTATTGTCTGGTCAGTATAAAGATGCTCAACGAGCATTAGTTTCTATTAGGTTCTTCACAAATGGAAATTTATTCGGAGAATATACTGGATTGAACAACTTTTATTCCGTAAAGATTTCATCTAACAATATTTGCATCTATAATGTAGAAACAAGAAGTAGCAAAAAAATCAATATGAAGGATTCGATACCACAACTATTATTCTTCCATTATAACGATAAGGATAGTTCTTCATGCGGAGACCTGTTCTACTTTCGCAAGAATTAGTTTTTTTTGTATTATACTATAATAAACATTCACTTTCTGTGGAATTGTAAATCTGCAAGTTCAATTTTACACAACTATGGAAGAAAAAATAAAGTTAAGAGATAAACTGGTAGATATTGTGTTACAATGGCAAGCAAGTTTTGGGGTTGCACCGTCTATTACAAGTTCCATTTCTGAATATGATGCTGCAATGTTGGTTGGTATGTCTGAAAAAGAATATTCTGACTACATGAAAGATAAAACTGCTGTTGCCAAAGGGACGGATTTCGTTTATAGAAATATAAGGTATCAAGTAAAAGCCAATCGTCCAAGCGGTAAAAAAGGAAGTAAAGTAACGATGGTTCCCAAAGCCTCGAACTACGAATGGGACAGGTTAATTTGGATATTATATGACAAAAATTATGTAATGCAAGAAGCATGGGAATGGTATATGAAAGACTATAAAATGGCGTTTGAAAACAAAAAAAGATTATCTCCCCAAGACTACAGGAGGGGGTATTGCTTGTATCATAGGTAACTGGAAATCGTGGATTCAAAAACAAAGATTATGGAAGAACAGAAAATACAACAACTCAATCGGTTCAAAATAGAGAAGGAAAACACCATACAGTATCCCATAAAAGAATTATTGAAAGATTCCATTAACGACTGGATATTGTCTGACATCCAACAGATAAATATGAAATTGGGGCAAGAACTTAGACTCATTTCAAAAGTAAACAACAAGGATGATATAAAAAGGCTAAAATGCTTCGTAAAAAATAACAAAAGCAATTTACCCTCTATGCTTTATGATGAACTTAAATCCGCAGTGAAAGAAATTGCAGAAGACTTCGAATGGGTATGTAGCAAAGACGGACAGATAATCATGAAGATTGAGGACTGGATAGAAAATGCCAGATTGCGCATCGGCAAAGAATATCCTGATGTCCTCATATACATAGGACGTAGTTTTGTGAATCCCAAGGAACTAATTATAGGGGGTGTCGTCAATGATGATGATGAGCAAAAGTTATTTGAAAACTATTTCAATAACCAAAACCCACCAGTTCCTATTCATTTCAAAATAATTGTTCAAAACGAAGAATAAACCAAGTAAGAAATTATGAACAACGATATTTTGCTTTCTACGAAATTTAAATCCATAGGAGAGGACGCTACTGTCAGTATGCCCTCCCAAATAAAGGAATTGTTTGGCATGAACCCACAAATTGACGTTCGCTTGATAGACTATGACTATATAGGAGATGCAAAAGATGATGATTACACCTCCTTTGCAGAGAAATTATATAAGGCAAATCCTAATGCTCATTACATATTGGTTACGCATTCCAATGAACTTAAAGACAGTTTGTTGGTAAGAAAAACTTTTCATTTTGATTTGACAGGATTTTATTTCAGTGAAGAAATCCAAACTTGGAGTGTTCCCATAAGCAACAACACCATTGTGTTCTTGGGCGTTATAGAAATAGAAACTTTTGAAGATTTAAAGACTGCAATTAGATTCTTGTTTTCAGGAATATATGATTCCCAAAACTTCCTAATACAACATGGTAGTACCTTTGTAAAAAGCGAGATAGTGGCTATCTTGGAAGGGGCTTTGCTCCCCGTAAAGAATAGGTATGGGGAAAACCAAGATGTAATAATTTCTATGTCCTCAATATGCCAGCATAAAAAAGATATAAGGATTTTATATCCTTATGGTGGTACAGATTTTGGAAGTTTTATGCTATTTGTTGTGTAATTTAGATATTTAGGATTCATCCAAGAAACGTAGTTAACTGGAAGGCAAATTTTTTTGGACAGTAGTGTTATGAAATATTATTTAATGGGATTGAAACATTTTAAGAATGTTGCAATTGCATGTGCTCCCGACAATGTTGGTTTAGCGCATGAATTAATCGGTGCTCTAAGAGAATCAGATGTAATGCCATTTGATTTTACTCTTAAAGCTTTAATGGTAAAAAGTGACGGAATACATTATTCTAATGATTTCTCACGTGTAGAAACTATTTGGTTGGATTACCAACCAAATAGTTTAGCATGGCCTTTGTTCTCGGAAAAATTAAAAAAAATAATTGAGAAGATGTTGACAGGAAAAGAAGGTCTTAAGTGGATTTCATGCAATATTTGTTGTGGAAAAGAAACCAGAACATACTATATTCCACATTTTATTGAGGAATTAGATGTGCTAAATAAGGATAAATGCTTTTATTCTAATAATAGTGGTTTAATAAAACCAGCATATTCCTCTTTGAAAATAAAAGATTACAGTATATTTCCAAAACCAGCAATGAATGATTTATGGCAAATAACTGCAGCTATATGTATTTCAGACAAAGTAAAAAACGCTTTAATGAAGGCTAATATTTCGAATATTGCTTATGAAGCAGTTTCTGTATATTAAGAGTGTGCATTATTTTCTAAAAATGTGTACCTTTTTTAAGTTGTGAACAAATATCAATTATTATCCCAGCATGACAGAGATTATTTGACATAATTCTGTGCAATCATCATCCCTATACCACCAGCAACCACAAAAATGCCAATCGTAAAGAAGAGCCAGAAGAACCACTGGGCATAGTGACCGAGATAGCAACCATCATATTCCTTGTATCGTTCACGAACTTTCTTCCGTTCATCAGCAAACATTGAATTGACCTCACGGATATGCATCTGCATCTGTGCGGTCATCCATTGGCGTTCTTTGGCAAACAGTTCTTGAATCTTCTGCCAGTCAGCATCATTGACTTGCACGGACACCTTTAATTGTGTTGGCGCATTTTCCAAAACTTTGTCTATGTGCTGATTGATGGTATCTACCTTTTTGCTGATAGTAGTCACAGCACCACCTAATTTGGCTTCTGCACGTTGATACTGCTGAATGGCAGATTCCAGTTCAAGTGTGGCATTGATAAATGTATTTGTAGCCTTATCAATGTCCTCACTTAACTGCTTCAACTCAGGAACACGGCTTACAAGTCCGTCTTCGGCTTGCTGTTCCTCAACCTCGTTTTCGACATCATTCAACATGTTGTCGAAGTCGGATCTTTCTTCTGTGTCTATGTTTATCTTGCTTTTTCTGATTGCCATATTTCATTGATTTATCGGTGGAAACTTCTGCTGCGTGGTTTAGGCTTGCACATGGAATGAGCCATCTGTGCGCAACGGTGGGCAAACTTCCAGTCATCTTCATCGTCCTTCTTGCCCCAACCAGAAGAGGGAGCGGAACCGCCACCGCCACATGACTCCGACATGGAAGTGGCTGCGTCAATGTACCCTGCAAACAACAGCATCGCTACATGAGCGACATTCTCTGTTGTCGCAATATCATTATCCTCTGGAATCTGAACCTCATTAGTAAAGACATCTTTGACAGAGTTCGGAATCCACACCTTTTTGACTTCATCGCCAATGTTGATTGTGAATGCCGTTTGTGTAATTTGAGGTTGCGCCTTTGGTTGTGATGCTGTTGAAGTCTGAGCGACAGGACGAACTGGGCGAGGCGTAGAAGCAACGGATGGAGAAACTGGCTTTTCCTTGACCTGTGTAGGTTGTGGGTGCAGTTTCTTCCATGTGTCTTCAATCTTTGATGCCATAAACTTTCTGCCAATCTCAGAAGCCTTGAACACGGAAGCGTTCTTGCCGACAGTGTAGCCGACAAGTTTCCGTTGCTTGTCGTAACGGGGTTTTACCTCATAGCCTTTCATGCGCAACAGATTGAAGTATCTGTCAATGTTGAACTGTTGCATATCTTTGAGAGTATGTTCACAGTCCTCCACAAGCTCCACTTTCCGCATATTCCGAATCTCCTGCGGTTGTTCCCACCCATGCCTCATATTGATGATTTCCGCAGCCTTCATTGCCCGAAGATGAATATCATGTACATCGTTGGTGTTACCCTCCATATCCACGCGACAACAATCAATGTGAAGGTGCAGCGTTCCAGACTTGGAATCAGAGTGCAGTCCACCCACATTCATAGAATTGGTGAAATTGGTCTTTATCTCATTGGAGAAACCGTTGGGCGTAAGTCCAACAGAATCCAAAACTTCCAATGCTTCGTCTTGGAGGTTTGCCCAATCTTCCATCGTGAAGTTGGCAGATTCCTCCTTTGATGGGGATAGTACAAAAGTGGTCATGAACCTTTCCAACTTTCTGCCCACCGTCCTTTCTGCCTGATGATACTGACAATGATGCTTCATCATGTACCAGATGGCGGTAGGGTCAAGACCATCGGGCATATTGTTCACCTTGACCGTCTTTGCATTCTCCTTTTCCAATGCGTACCTTACGGAATTGCCTCCATACGATACAACCTTTGCGAGCATAATCATGTATCTTCCTTTGATTTGGTCTGTACGTTTGTTGCGATATTCTCTTCAATGCTATACCAATGTTGGATAAGTCCTACAACGGCATCAATCCACCATCGCATGAACTTCTCATTCTTGAAGAACCGAGCCTTTTCCTCAGCCGTTTTCTTGGATAGCACGTTGCTGATTTTTATCAAATCCGTCCTTGCGATGGCGAGAGAGTTGAGGGCATCCACCTCTTCCTTGGTGAGTCTCATGCGTGGACGGTGCTTCAAACCAGTCTCAACGACATAGCGGCTCAGACTAATTCCACACTCCTTGGCAAGCGTCTGGAGCTGCTTCAACTCTTCTTTCGTACATCGGTAGGTGTGGACTTCCGTAGGCGGTTTCCTTATGATGTTCTTCTTTCTCATTTGTCCTTGTCTCTGATTAAAATGGGATGATTACAAGCACCTTGCAAAGGTGGTCACGACTGCGAGCCTGCGAGTAGTCCGAGAAACTTTTAGGAATACAGAAAGACGGACACGGCTTCTGTATTACAAAAGGATTTCTCGAAAAGTACCTATAAAATGACGGCACTTTTAACAGCGTCCGTCCCCAAGGCTGCTTAAACATATAACAGTTTGGCGGTAGCCTATGGCGGTCAATCGTCCTTTGGGATGATTTCTCTGTATGGTGGCTCATAAGCCTCTGTATGCCTATTGATTGCCGTTATGGTAGCTGTTAGCCTTGTAACCATTGGCATTAGAACCGTTAGACTGTTTTGTTTGTCCTTCTGCCAGATGCTGTGGATATGTGTTGTGTTCTCCATCATTCTGTTTGGCATCTGCTTCTTGCATGGAAGAAGGATTGCCAACAGACTGTCTGGAGTAGTTTTGTTGTGGGGAAATTCCACCAGTAACAGCATTGGAAAGATTGCCATTCGTTCCGACCTTACCCACGCTTCCTTTATCATTAGATGAAGCCGAATTTAGGGAAGAAGAAATACCTGCCGTAGAAGAATTGCCCTTGTTGTCAGTATCGGATATTCCATTGGCAGAATGTCAATCTTCCTTGTCCGACTTTGTATCAACCTCCGTTGTCGTAACAATTACTCTTGCTTGTGGAACTTCCGTGTGAATGATTGCAGAGCCATCCGCATTGCGCTTCAATGAAAAGCCGTTCTTGACAAATCTTCCGTCCACATACCAACCAGAGAGGGAATGCAGGGTAATGATACGGTTGTCTCCAACTTTTTGTGAAGAGGAAATGCCCACAGCCTCCATAGCCTGTAAAAGTTTGGGTACGGTCTTGCGGTCTTTATCCCAGAGTTTGGCAAGTTGGGTATTGTCAACCAGACATTGCCCACACAAGATTTCCACTTGTTGGGTCTTGCTGATAGGTACAAGTGTTGTTTCACGTTCGGCAAGAGAGGCAAGAGACATGAAGCATTCCATGCGGTCAATCTTGTACTTCTTGCAGCGAAGATACTCCATCTGTACATCGGACAGCGTGAAGCAGTAATGTATCTTTTGTTTATCCATCTTCTGTAAATTTTGAATATTATAACCATAAATGGCAAGACTGTTTTTCTCAGTAAAGAGAAAATCATCTGTGCCGTCCTCGCCTTGGGGAAATGTCCTCTGCTATAACATAGAGCTCGCCTTGCAACCTGTCATTAGAATGGCTGCTTAATCGTGAAATGCACTCAATGCAAACAGACTGGGCAAGAAGTTTTCTTCTGCCGACAGTTGCTTCATCATTGATGCCCTTGTTGGCTCCGCATTGTTCGGCAAGTCCGTTGAAAGCATCACGCATCCGAAAGTAGCCGTTGCCAGTATTGATGTAGCTCACGGCAAGGTCAGCGACATTTGCCAACTTGCTTCTATACTCCTCATGGGAAATATTATCCTTCATCATCGCCGTGTCTATTTACAAAGTTCACTCATGTGCTTGGTCGCTGCTGCCTTGGTCTCAGCCTCGGACATACTGCGGTTCTGGCGCATCCAGTTCAAGAGTTCGGACTTTTCAAAGTATATAATCTTGCCGTTGGGACGGAAGAACGGAAGTTCATGCTTGTGTGTCATCTTGTAGAGACTGCTCTTTGATATGCCCATGAATAAGGCTGCTTCCTCCAGTGTCAATACTTGCTTGGCATCACGGAGTAGGTTCTCCATTATCCCAATGCGGTGCTCATGTGACTCTACCTTCAAAAGAAGAGTCTCGGTGTCGATAGTTTTGTTCATTATCCTGTAATTTAATTGTTTGTGATTTGTTGTACTGCTTGTTTTGGAAGTGTAGTCCCCCAAGGCAGAGAGAAATCCCTGCCCGAAAACGGGGACTACAAAAGTGAAATTAACTGGTTGTTATCCTGAAAAGTTCCGTTTACTTGTTATCCTGTAAAAAAGTTATTCTGCGTGGATGGGTGTTGGTGGCTGCTGTCCGCTTTGTCCTCGGTATTTGCTTGTTCTCTTCACGCTGTTTGCGACCTCGAAAGGCTTTCTTCATATTGTCAACAGCCTTGACCTTTTCATGCGTCAGCACATCTGCATAGATGGCGGTGGATTTGAGTGACTTGTGTCCCATCAGCTTCTTGGTAGTCTCAATGTTACCAGTAACCGCCTGTACCAAAATTCCGAATGTATGTCGGGCACAGTGAAAAGAGATATTCTTCTCAATGCCCACCTTTTTAGCTATCCTTTTAAGGGCTGCATCCACATTAGCCTTGGCAGGAAGGTGAAACACAAAATCATCATTGCCTTTGGGTGGCATCCATGACAAGGCGGTATTGCCGATTGGTACGGCATTGAGAGTCTTGGTTTTCTTTTGGACGATTACAAGCGTGTTCGTTTCCTCGTTTCTTTTGATGTCGTTCCACCTTAAAGCCTTGATGTCGCTGATACGAAGTCCTGTTAGACAGGCAAAACCGAAAGCCTTTTGTGTCTCTGCAACCCCTGGGCTTCTCTCATCTGAAGCCATAAACTTTTTCAGTTCATCTGGAGTGAGATACTGCTTATGTGATGTCTTTGGCTTGGGAAAGACGTCTGACTTCTCCAACTGGTAGAAAGGGTTAGCCTTCAACTTGCCGAACTTGACAGCCTTGTTGAACACCGTCACTATGCGCTGTTGAACATTGTGAAGGGAGCCTTCACACAAAGGCTTGGCTTCAACTCGTACATACTTCTGTGGCACATAGTCGTTCTTCAACCAAAGGAAGAATGCCTTGAACCATTCCTTGTCGAACTTCCTCAGAGTGATATGAGGTCTGCGCTTGTTGGCAAGGAACTCGCTCATTAGGTATTTCAGATACTTTGATTGGTCAACAATAGCCTTGGAGTAGTCTGTATTGTCGCTCATCCAGTCGATGTAAGTCTGGATCCAGTCCAATACTTCTGGAGACTCGTCATTGGGGATTTCCTTTACAATCATCAAGTGACCTACCTCTGGGATGGTCTCTGGATGAAGAATACGCTCTGCCCTTATCTGGTGAGCACGTTGCAATGTTTCTTCGTTCCTTGCTTTGGTCTCTGCATCAACCTCCGGCAACAAATAGAGGGAAAGAAATTCAAACTTGCGCTTGCCACCATCGTAGATGTCAAGATACAAGCTTATGTTGTCGTTGGCAAGTGCCTTTTGTCTGATAGTTATTGTCATGTCTCTATATATTTTCGTTGTCTATGAGTTATTTGAACATACCATCAATGAGATTGATGGCTTCCTCTTTTTTCTTATCCACGATTTTAGCATAGATTTCCGTGGTCTGAATGTTGGAGTGTCCCATCAGCTTGCTTGTGGTAAAAAGGTCTGCACCGAGCGTGAGCATCATCGTTCCGAACGTGTGCCGTGAGCAATGGAATGAGATATGCTTCTCTATCCCTGCCGCTTCCGCCCATTTGCGGAGTGCTCTGCCTATAACGGTCTGTGTAGTTGGTATATCAAAGAAAGGAATATCATTTCCTCTTGACTTTGGCAACCACCGCTTAGCCTCTTCCGAAAGAGGTATTATAACTGGCTTCTCCGTCTTTTGCATTTCCATGTCTATGTATTCGCCTTTTCCGTCAGCGGTCTTGAAGATGTGCATCGGAGCAAGACGGTACATGTCACTTAATCGCAATCCAGTAAAACAGGCGAAGATGAAAGCCTCCTTGACTTCCGGACGATAACTGTCCGTAGCCATGAGGGTGCGAAGTTCCTCAATGGTCAGATACTCTTTCTTGCCGTCCTTGGGTTGGATGCGCTCACGTGCATCCAGTTCTTTCATAGGGTTGTTGCGGATAATGCCTTGTCGCACAGCGTTATTGAGAGCAGTGGAGAACATTCCGAGGTATCGGCTTGCCGTATTCTCGCTGATAGGTCTTGGCTCGCCATACTTGATATGGGAGTTTGGGAAGTTACGCAAGAACTTCACATATCCACGGCAGAACTCCGCATTGACCTCTTCAAGAGAAATGAAGCCTTTGTTAGTCTCGTCAAGATACTTCTCAACGGTGTGCAGCATTTCCACACGGCAATGGAGCGTTGACTTCTTGATGCCGACACCACCTTCACTATACTTCTTTATCCAAGTAGTGAGAAGCATTGAACCTTGCTTGACGGTTTCCCAATCCTGTATGCCGTGACCATGCAGGGCTTTGATGCGCTCTGCCTTGATGCGTTCTGCAACCGCCATAGTCTGCTTGTTCTGTTCCTTGCAAATGGGATTGATTTCGGGGACGAGGTAGAGTTTGAGATATTCATACTTTCTCACTCCCTTATAGTAGATGTCAAGATAGATACTCTTGTTGCCATCTGCGAGCGACTTCAACCGAATTTTAATCGGTTCTTTCAGCTTTACTTGTTTCTTTGGTCTTGCCATGATGTATGAAGTGTTATTTTGTTTTTGTATTCTGCTACATTGGAGGGTCTTTCTCCCTCTTGTTGAAAGTTCATGTCAGATATGGTTTCCTATGCTGACATTTGCTTTTCTTTCCCTTCCCTTACTTCGGAAAACTGATGTAAAGATAAGAAAATAAACCGAGAAACGAGAAACAAAATGGAAACAAGAAACAGTCTTTTATGTCTTTTTAAGAGTGAGTTTGGCTAACATCGGAAAATTCAAATTATCGCTTAAGGCATTGATACTTAGAGTATTTACTTTCATTTGCTTTCTTGTCTTTTCAAACGTATTTCGGAGGGCTAAGATATTCTTGACATCCTGTTCCTCATTGTTCATTTTTATATACACACTGATTGCTCCCACAACGGCTACAATACCGGCAATGGCGTAACACAGTTTCACCACATACGGCACGTACTTGGCGATTTCGTCCGTCACCGTGCCGAGGGCAGTCGTTCCGGCGGAGTAATCACCGGCCGCATTCTGGGCGAAGGCGGTCACCGTTCCGACCAGCAACATAAGTGAAAGCATCTTGATTCTTTCGGAAGAGCAGATGCCCTTCATCATTTTCTTGATTTTTTGCAACATTCGTTTTTTTGTTTTTAATTAGACATTATGCTACTCTCTGCGCAGATGAGTGTTTTCTATACTTGATATCCAAAGAAAGCCGGAAATACGATAGAGGCTCCGATCATGAACATACAGGCTCCCACAACCATGAGTATCTCCTTGACTATACCTTCCTCACCGGCATTCATCTTGATGAAGATTTGCAGGCTGGCGTAAATGGTGACAAGGGCGGCAATGGCATAGGTCAGATATAGCACATACAGCATCATGGTCACTACATAGTCGTGCATCAGTGCCAGCGCATCGGCTCCCCAACTGTAATCTACGCCGCCGCATTTGGCGGAAACGGACTGTGCCGAAAGAAGGCACAACACCGGTAGGTTATGGCGGATAATCTTCTTACAATACATTTCGGATGACATTGATTTCTGGTTTGAACAGCGAAGTTTTCTTGCCTTCCAGCAATTCATGGAGTTCCGGGGCTGTGATGCCGTATTCGCTCACTACATCCGCTTTGTCCAGGTTCTCTTGCAGCGAAGCGATGCGTCTCTCTGTCTCGGCAGTTTCTTTCTTTTCGCTTTCCTTTTCCGGGTCAAGCACTTCCGCAGTTTCTTCCGGTTCAGCATCGCCAATAAAAAAGCCGTCTCCCTGTTCATTCACAGAAACGGCGGTTTCAACTGGAACGTCTTCAATCTCAAACACTTCCTCGTTGGAAGTAAGTTGCTTTCCGGTAGCGTATAAATCCTTGCCGATGTTGGCACCGTAGTAAAGGAGGTAGGCGATGCTCAGGCAAATGGCAAATGTCAAAAATGGACTCATTTCGTATTGTGTTTATGCGTTGATTGTTCGATTGATGCCGCAAAGGAATAATGAAATAGAGGTACACGATGAAAGACAAAGCAACAAAACCTCCTTTTTTAACCGGGTTTATGATTGCGACGGAAAATCAGACTGTCAATCATACTCCGACATCACGCTTACAGGCATTCCACTCTCTACCATTTATATGCAAGAGGGTGTGAATCGTATATACCCATGCCCTCATTGGGCGGAGATATTTCCGGCGCAAAGTTCTGGCAGGTTTGCTTTGATTGACCCAAACTTTTGGGGCAGGAAGCGGCGGATTTTCAGATAGTGAGTGCCCCGATGATTGAAATCTTCCTTTTTCCACACGCGTAAAAAGCATATTTCAACCAAAAAGTTTGTGCCATACGCACCTGCTAGGTCGGAGCACCATAAATAACTTCCTCACAATAAGGGGCAAAGGCTCCCGACGATAGGGAAACAAATCAAATCCGATATGAGATTTACTATTTTAGCAGCAGAATGGAACGCCAAGTTAGTTGCCTTGGCAAAAGTAATGAACAGTAAAGTGGCATTGCCTATCTATTCTACGTTCCTGTTGGAACTCAAAGACGGTGTGCTGAGAATAACAGCATCCGACATGGATTGCAGCCGATGCAGTACGCTCCCTGTCATGGATATGGACAGAGCCAACGAGCACAATGGAAGTTTATGTGTCACAGCGAGTTTTCTGCTTGATTCGTTGAAAAACTTAGGCGACCAGCCTGTCACTTTTGAAGCGGACGAGGAAAATTTGTCGGTAGTTATCCGCTACAACAACGGTCAGTTCGACATGGTGGGATTTCCGGCAAAAGATTACGCCCTTCCCGGCACAATGGGGAAAAGCGTACAGGTCACTATCGAGGCATCTGTCTTGAATGATAGTATCGGCAAGTCTTTATATGCCGTTGGCAACGATGACCTTCGCCCTATATTTTCCGGCATCTATTTTACCAAGAAAGGTGATGAATTGCAATGTGCCACGACCAATGGCTCCATGTTAGTACGGAACACTTACAAGGTAGAGAATGACGGACAAGAGTACAGTTTCCTGCTACATTCAAGAGCAGCAAAGATTGTGCGCAGCATGACAAGCAAGTCGGACGAGAAAGTACAGGTATTCATTACTGAACGTGAAGTGGCTTTCCAAACAGAAACAGACTATTTCCGCACACGGTTGATAGAGGGAAAATACCCCAACTACAATGCCATTATCCCCACAGACAGCGACAAAACCGCCATTCTCGACAAAAACGAACTGTTGGCGGCCGTCAGACGGGTAAGCGTATTTGCGGATAAGGCACGTTGCGAGGTGGTCATGAACTTTTCGGGATTGTCGTTGGTGCTTTCAGGAAAGGATATTGATTATTCCACCCATGCCGAGGAAATGGTATTTTGTGCCTATCAAGGCGGCAATTTGCGCATCAGCTTCAAAGCGGAGTTTTTGAAACAAACGCTGGAAAATATCACCACCAAAGAGGTACAGTTCCAGTTAAGCACGCAAGAACGTGCAGGTGTTATCACCCTTGTAACCGACGATGACCAGATGGCAACCGTAGCATTGATTATGCCCATATTGCTATCTGCCTGATTTATAATTCAACCATCCCAGTAGACTATCATTTGTGCGACCGACAGGGATTTGTTTTTATTTGCTTCCCTTTCATAATAATATTTCCTATTTTACGTTTACCTCCTTCTAATATCCAACAAATCCAAAATATCTTTTGTTAGCTTTGAAAGAGGTCTATCCTCGTATTCAGCTTCCATTAAATGCCTGCCCCATACAAAATCATACACCTGACGTGGATGATATCCTGTACCTTGAAAACTTTCTACCAAGGCTTTCCTGGCATTAGCATCGTAAGCCATAGATTTGTCTATCAGTTCTTTTACATAATCAGTATGCTTATTATATACATTTTTTAGTCCTAATACACTCACATTCGCTTCTTCTGCAACATCATTACCATTAAAATTCAATCTGATTTCTTTCTCTGTCAGTTTGTAAATTTGGGATTTTGTTAATATATTCCCTGATTTATCCGTTATAACAAATTTTCTTTTAAAAGCTCTATAATAAGGATTTATACCTATTTCCTCTTCAGATTTTACATGGTTGCAAGAATGACAGGCTGGAATAAGATTGTAGAATGACAAACAGAAAAGTGGATAATCAGCTTTCGGATAAAAATGATCCAGTTCTGGACGTTCTGGTGCTCTTCCATTGAAAGTATATATAAATTGCCGATTACAATACGGGCATGTCTTGATATTTAATTTGTCGACTAAATCTCGGCCATATTTTTTTGATACATTGTCATAATAGCTCACGAGTACAGGTGATAGTACTTTCAATAACATAATATCCCCAATTTTTTTCTTCTTCCATTTTTTTATTTGTGTGTCCATAACATTGGGATTCGCTAATATGATGCCATCAATGTGTTTCCACCAATAGTCAAGTTTTGCCATATATGCTTTTTTAAGCCTTCTATCCTTGGCATAATCAAACACCACACGCAAACATTCATACTTTAACTTTTGGGCGTATGAATTGAAATATCGCCTCTTTCTTAATGACAACTCGATATAAGGACGACAAGAATCATTAAAGAACTTTTTTACCATATCAAGCCATTCTTCTGCAATTTGATTTACATATCGACTTCGTTTAATATCTATCATTGTCGTAAGTTGGATAATGCATATTATATAATTTCATTAACTGCTCTCTTAGATATGGTTCTCCTATTCTCATAATGTTAGAATAGAACCATTCTTTTTGTTTTTGACTTCTTGAATCTAGTTTGTAACCATTAAGCCTTTCAAAAAGTCTGTTAATCTTATCGTGAGCAAACTCCCCGATTGGTAGTGACGGTAGGAAGAAGCCATTCCTTAACATTCCGTGGATATTGGCTCCGAACGTGTTCTCTTGCATCTTTTCCGTTACTGGTTTACCTCCCTTTAGAAATAATACATTACACAGGGGAATGTCCGATAAGATAAATGGAGAATGTGTAACAAACGTAATGTTAATCCTTTTGATATGGTGGAAATCTATCGCATGTAACTTTTCCACTAACATTTTCACCACTATCCTCTGATATTCTGGATGAAAATATAATTCTATTTCTTCAAAAAAAACATTGATATTCTCGTATAGTCTTTTATTGTCTGTTACAGAATCCAAGTTCCTTAGATGATAAATTAGTGCACCAAAATTATTCAATAACTGCTTCTCTCCAGAACTCAGATACTTATATGGGATATAGGTGTTCTCATAGCGTTCTGACTGATATAGAATATCTGTTTTATAAATAGGTGGCGGTAACAAGTCTAATGGGAAAGGGCTTTTTTTATAATACGATTTTAAATTATCGAATCTCACTAATAAACAGCCTTTAAAATCATTTCCTAATTTATACTGCAAATTTGCATCAGAAAGAAATTCGAAAATATTACAATCTTCTTTTTGTCGTTGATCAATAAAATTCAAACATTGACGTAACTTTAAGGTAACGTGTGTCGTATCTATCTTGATTTGTTCTACTACTTCAGTGATAACAGAAGTATTGAATACTAGTCCAGTATTATTCCATCCATTATCTTTTTTATCAAGATAGTCGCGATATTCGGGATAGACTGCACAGATATTTATTGTTTTATAAACTATATAGTGCTGGCAACGTTCAATGTCGGTTAACTTTTCATATTCTACCATGAAAATATTAGTTGAAAAATTCCAACTTTTCATAGTCTCGTAGAGTAATCTGAGTCTTGTCAATTGCCTAATATTAAGTTTGTCATATCTCTTATATTTTTTAGCAAATCTATTAAATGGTAGACTGTCGTTTACATTATTTACATATTTCATTAGGGCATTCAACAACTGCCTCAAGTCACTTTTGCTTGAATACATACTACGTCTCTTGCCAATCCATTCATAACAATGATTTAGAAACTTTTTATATGATGGTTCTTTCTCGCCAGTCAGTAAGTCAAGACAATTTTCTATTATCTCCAGCGTATTGTCATGTAGATTTTCTACAACCATATCATCATACTTCTTGATAACTTCTTCTATTTGGTTGATACATCCTGATAATGATGAATTGGATTTGTTATCTTTAAAGTATTGAACAATGGTTACCTCCTGAAGTTTTGAATATCCCAAATCTGTCAACTGCAAAATTTCAGCATCTTTATCACCTATTCTTCTGAACGAATGGTCATTCTCCCTAAGATTAGGTTCTTGGATGTACAAAGCCATTAGTCTTTGCATTGTTAACTCGATTTCCCTATTGATATTTATATTACCTTCGTATCTGTAAGGATGAATCGTTATGGGTGTCCTATAACCATCATTTTTATGGAACAAATAATGCAACCAGCATTTCTCGCTTTCTTCTTGCGATTGTATGTTGTCATTCCATTCAGCCCTAAAATCTTTTGTATTGTATGCGTAATGAGAGTAGTTCGATACAATGGTATAAAATAGTTCATTCATTTTACTAACACTCTTGACCGGAGTCATCTGTTTATTCCATTGTCGGGCATTAGAATCACTCACATCTGCATATTTCAATAGGCTTGTATAATTGTTTTCCTCAACTTCTCTTATACAGTAAACTGCGTCATCAAGCAGATAATACAATTCAGCCTTCACTCCATCTATCCGCAATAAGTTATCTTTGTCTGTTAATCTATAGTGCTTTGCACAATTGTTAATTAAACGCATTACTAATTCTATTAGGGTACTCTTACCGTCACCGTTCATTCCAACCACAGCAGAAATATTTATTTGCAATTTGGAATTAGTGTCTAGCGAGAAGAAATCATTGGGTAACGGTTTTACGTACTCGTCACGCAAACATATGCCATTTTCTGTAATGTAATAATCATTGCAAAAATAGTACATTTTTCCTGTTTTCAGACATTTACAGACTGAGTCACGACATCCTTTTAGTGGTTTGACTGCTATTAACTTAAACATTCTTTAGTGTTAAAATTAGTTTATCTTTATCGAAATCCATTTTATTCTTATTTTAGGTGAAAATAGATAACTGCAAGTTGGTCAATTCATTCCATTTCCTTCCTAAAAGAATAAATCATAATTGCCATAACAAAGATACATTTTTTTGCGAAGAACATCCAAATATCATAGTCACTAGTGTCCACTAAAAATTTTTTGGTCACTAGTCGGTTAAAAATTAAATAAATTCGATTCACTTGAATCATTTAGCTCTTTGATATTTTTGAAATTCGATTTGTCGAACAAATCTCTAAGATGAGTTTTATCGGTTAGCGAGATGCCGAGTATTTGCAAGGTTTCGTAGATGCTTCGCTCTAACTTCATATCGTGTTGTACTATCGCCACAAGGCAGTAAGTAATTATGGCACAATATATTTGTATGCGTACAGCATTCTCCGAAGTTCCCCAAAACCTCTTTATCTTAAGGTGTTGTTTAATCCATTTGAAAAACAGCTCCACACTCCATCTATTTCGGTATAACCGAGAAATCAGCTCAGCCGAAGCGTCAAGATTGTTCGTCAGGAAAATGTATCGTGTGCCACTTTCGGGGTCTTCAACAATGAGCTTTCTAAGTTCATCGGGGTAATCCTTGGAACTTTTATAAACCGTAAAACATCCGATGACATCAGAAATGACACCTTCAGGCAATCTTCGCTTCCACGTTTTGGGCTTGATGCGTACATTGGTTTTGGCTCGTACAACGAAGAAAGCACCTATGCGGTCTATCGTATACAAGTTGCCAAAATCGTTGTAACCACGGTCAAATATATAATGCGCACCACGTTCATAAGGAATCACAGACATCGCTTTTGTATCGTGAATATTAGCAGGAGTAATATGCACAAATGCAGGAACTTCCGCTTCCACATCGTAGAGCGTATGCATCTTGATTCCGCCTTTATGCTTGCGGAATTTAGCCCACTCGAACACTGACAGACAAAGGTCAATCGTGGTGGAATCAAAAGCATAGACATGACCGTCAAGCTCAAAGATTCTTTCGATTCTACGCTTGCGCGCTTCGGCTATCATGAAGGTTGCATATTCCTGGAAGATGCGATAGTCACGTTGCTCGTTAGCCTTGCTAAGATTGCTTCGTGTTACGGACTTGCCGATTCCCAGATGATAGAGTTTTCCGGTGTGAGCCTCCAGTGACACGATGAGGTCTCTTAAACTCTCACGGTTGGAAAGTTGACCGAACATCATCGTAAGCAACTGATTCCAACAGGTATAGCTTTTAATGTATTTGTTGCCTTCATACTTCTTGACGATACGCAAGAACTTGAACTCATCAAGAAATGTGACTAATTGAGAAAAAACATATTTGTCTTTATTCATAACAGTCTGATTCAGACTGCAAAAGTAATTTCAAATCGTTGCGCACCAAATACCATTACAACAAACTGAATTTCAACAATTTCAAAGAACGACTATGATTTTTTAGTGGACACTAATGTATCATAGTTATAAATGATTTGACTAACAATCTCCTAAATTCTCATTCTTAATTTGGTTATCAATAAGCAATAGAAAATACCATATCAACAGGATTTTGTCAGTGCGGTATTCTCTTTTTCCCGAAAATATTGGGATAGTTTGTTTCTTGGTTACTTATGTTTCTGTCTTATAAAGATATATTAATTTTCCATGCACCTGTTTTTCTGGCACCGATTCTCGATATAACTCTTTTTTCCGCAAGGCTCTTGATACGTCTGGCAACCGTAGCACGATGCAAAT
>OAUX01000275.1_pt1 | contig 26723 bp, 32 predicted proteins | sample 1501311 | NCBI WGS metagenome assembly OAUX01 (sample SAMEA2580066, study PRJEB22360) | human gut metagenome | reverse complement strand
GTTATAGGGGTTAAACGGGGTTAAACGGGGTATGTATCTATATGTAAAGAAAAAAAGCGTAACTTTGTTACCTTGCGTAAATGATAATCTCAAAATGGAGGTGTGATAATGCTTGAAAAACTAGTCGAACAGAAATTGGTTCGGGGTGTTAGAGAGTTGGGCGGTAAGGCCTATAAGTTCGTATCGCCTGGCAACGTCGGAGTGCCTGATCGGATTGTGATATGGCCGGACGGTACCGTTCAATTCGTGGAGCTTAAAACGACACGAGGTCGATTAAGCCAACTACAGGATGTGCAGTGTAAGAAACTATTGAGCCTACTGCAGACCGTTTACATCCTATACGGCCCTGAAGCCGTTAAGGACTACCTAACGAATGAAGGTGGTATTCATGGCGAGAGTTCCGTGTAGGAATTGCAAACGGCGTACACCGGGATGCCATGGAATGTGTACCGCGTACAGATTGTACAAATTACTTAGTAAATATGAAAAAGCGAAAGACCATGATGATATCGATGTACAGTCATATATCATGACAAACGTGCGAAAGATCCGTCACAAGATGCAAAAGGCAAAGTACGGATGCACAGTTAAGGATTAGGAGGGGCTATAGTGAAATTTAATCCACATCCCTATCAAAAGTATTGTATCGATAGGGTAGTCAAACAAAATAAGCTTGGCCTATTCCTTGATATGGGCCTAGGTAAGACAATCATAACCCTATCAGCTATTTACCAATTGAAATACAACTACTTCCAGGTTAAGAAGGTGCTTATCATAGCGCCTAAGAAGGTGGCGGAAGCAACCTGGCAACGTGAAGCGGCCAAATGGGACGGCGTTGGTATTCTTAGAATATCCACAGTACTGGGGCCATTAAAGAAACGCATACAAGCACTAAATACACCGGCAGATATCTACATCATCAACCGTGAAAATGTATCGTGGCTAGTGAGCTACTATAAGAACGCCTGGCCCTTCGATATGGTGGTAGTCGATGAATCGAGTTCCTTTAAATCGCATCGTGCCAAACGATTCAAGGACTTATCAAACATGTACAACCATATCAACCGAATGGTGCTGTTAACCGGCACACCATCCCCGAATGGGTTGATTGACCTATGGGCCCAGGTCTACTTATTAGACCGTGGCCAAACATTAGGTAAGACATACACCGCATTTAGGGAACATTATTTTGACCCGGACCAAAGAGGTCGTGATGTGATCTACAGCTATAAGCCAAAGGCGAATACAGATGATGCGATTATGTCAGCCATAGCGCCGTTATGTATCTCGATGAAGGCTAGCGATTACTTAGACCTACCACCGATTGTGTACGATACGGTGCCAGTGGTGTTAGATGCTAAGGCGAAGAAAGCCTATGAAAGCATGGAACGTGATGCCGTCCTTGAAGTATTTGGAGCAGATGAGGAAATCACCGCCATGAGTGCGGCTGCTTTATCCAATAAGCTCCAACAGTTGGCCAACGGTGCCGTGTATGATGATGAGCGTAATGTCCATGAAATCCATGATTGTAAGATAGAAGCCTTCATGGAGCTTATCGAACAACTACACGGTAAGCCGGCGCTAGTGTTCTATAACTTCAAACATGATTGTGCCAGGTTGAAGGATGCACTAGCGAAAACGGATCTGCGTGTGCGTGAATTAAAAGGCGCCGATGAAGAGTTCGATTGGAACGCCGGCAAGATTGACGTACTACTAGCACATCCCGCATCAACTGCCTATGGTCTTAACTTACAAGACGGCGGTAATCATGTAATATGGTTCGGTCTTAATTGGAGCCTTGAATTATACCAACAAGCGAACAAGCGTTTGCATCGTCAAGGGCAAAATGAAAAGGTTATCATCCATCACCTTATATCCGTAGGTACACGGGACGAGGATATGATGGAAGCCTTAGAAAAGAAAGACGAAGCACAAGAATATGTCCTTCAATCGTTGAAGGCGCGGATTGATAAATATGTGAAAGGATAACAACTATGAGCAGAATATGTAAGACCTGTGGTAGCCTATTCAAGGCTACTGGTAACGAACAAGAGTGCCCTACATGTAAGGAAGGGTTCAACGATATCATGAGCATCATTAAAGGCAAAGACAGAACCGAGACAGTAAAAGACAGTAAAAAGACAGAAGCGCCACCTGCTACACAAGAGACATCACCTAAGATGACTATTTGTAAGGTGTGTGGTAAGGAGTTCGAACAAACTGGTAAAGGTCGACCTGCTGTCAACTGTCCAGAATGTCGAGAAGCTTTGAAACATGAACCAAAGGCAACGGCTAAGGTGAGACATTTTGAGCCTGAGCCTAAAGCAAAGCCAACAGTCGCCGTAGCGACGGAAGAAGAGAAGGCTAAGCAGTATGGCAATATTGAGCCTAAGCCGGAAGTAGCAGAAACACCTACAATAGATGTACCTATTGTTGATGGTACGCTTAACGAGTCAATGAACGATGCGGTACATCATCCACAGCATTACACCTTGCCAGGTCTAACCGTTGAGAGTGTTGATGTTATCCGTGCGGTATTGACGCCGGAAGAGTTTAAAGGCTGGTGCAAGGGTAACGCGTTAAAGTATTCCCTTCGAGCAGGTCGTAAGGATCCGGCGAAAGAAGTTCAGGACCTAGCGAAAGCAGGTGTGTTCTTGAGTTGGATTACAGGTGAGTAGCTATGCATACCAGTGCAAGTTTCGAGAAACTGCTACACGACCACGGGCATTACCTGGATGACCTGTATATAATCACTGCCCGATATGTCAACTACTTGGAGGAACAGTACGAGATGGCGTATGTACGAAGCGAAGAAGTCATCCGCGAATATAAGGAAGCTGGTAATGACCAGTTCGATGATAAGACCTATTCGTATCCTTGGTATCATGATGAGCGATGGGACGAAGCTACTGATACATTGGAAGCGATAGAGGATGAAGTCGATGAGCTGTACAAAATTGTAGAAGGGATGGATTACATATGACACAGGATAGTATTGATAGGATGTGAACGTATGGGTAAACGTACGAGTAAGGGGACACATCCTGGAATAAGTAAACTGCAAAGGCTGATGGATAGTCATAGGCGATTAACTGACGTCGAGGCGCACTTGCAACGCCTGGAGCAAGAGGCACGAAGTGAGTACCCTATCACCGAAGAGCAACAGCTAAATCTCAAGACGGCGTATCGTGATCTACTTGAAGAGTCAAGGCGACTATCAAGGGAACGATATGAGCTATGGGCTATCATCCATCAAGTGCCTAGCGATTGTGAGCGTACATTCCTTGAGTATCGCTACTACTTTGGCCTTGGTATGAAGGACGTCATTGAGGCGATGCGCTACAGCGAGCCGCAGGTCTACCGCATCAGAAAGATGGCTGTCAAGTCTTTTTGCAAACTTTTTGAAAATTTCTAAAACATGATATGAAATGATAGTTGCACTTTGTGTTACCTTATGGGTGTGGATACGGAAACGAGCGCCGTGTCCACGCACTGTAGGGTAGTTCATAGTGATACCTTTCATGTACTTACACTTCTCTCCTGGGCAGTAGCCCAAACATGAAGCGAAGCATTGAGGACTACGAACAACCACGTAGTCCTTTTTGTTAGCTTTAATTAGAAAAGAAATACCCTAAATACATTTGAAATTATTTTTAAAATTTTTAAAACAAAAAGGTACTTCCTCGACGGAAAACCACCGGTGGTCGCCTCCGCGCGATGTTTGTCCGCATGTGAAAAATTTTTTCAAGTAGAAAGTACCATACCAATAGACACTTACGGAAGGAGGTCCAAAATGGCCACGGAAAGACCCAAAGTCAAGTTCGATGACAATGGCGAGATCATTGTCACCACAAAAGTGCTATGCCAGATTCTGGACCTCGGTCCGGAAATGATATCACGCCACAATCGTGCAGGTATGCCGAAGGTGGCAACGGGTTGGTGGAACGTTCGTGAAGTTCTTGTTTGGCTTGGCATGTCTAAGGATAAGGACGGAACGAAATCCGCTGCTCAAAGAAAACTTGAAGCCGAGGCTGACTATAAGGAAGCCAAAGCGAAACGCGAAAAGCGAATGAACGAAGTTCTTGAGGGCCAGTATATTGCGGTCGAGGATGTAACTCGTGAATGGACTGGACGCGTTAACGAATTGAAATCATCCCTTGGGCTGTTACCCAAAGCGGTTAGCAAAGAATTTCCAGATGCAGAAACAAGGGTGATTGTAGAGAGGACGGTGAATGAGTGTGTCAACGAGTACCTCGAAAGCTACGCGCGCGACGGCGTCTACACGAAAGCGAAGAAAAGTTAATTCTAAAAATTCTAAGAATCCGAATAAACAATGTCATTACAATTCATCGCACGATTCTAGTACATCGTTTACGTGGACGGCGCAAGAACTCGCAGCTTTCAAGCCTCCGGAGCGGTACACCGTTTCCACATGGGCCGATAAGTTCAGAGTACTCCCAAGCACTAGTGCAGAACCCGGGCCATGGCACACGCACCGCACTCCATATTTAAGAGAGCCTATGGATATGTTCAATAACAATCTGATTGAATCGATTGTACTATGCTTTGGTGCGCAGATTGGTAAGACAGAAACTGAGCTCAATATGATAGGGTTCGCACTTCATCAATCAAAAGCACCAACAATGATGGTGTATCCAACAGATACGTTAGCGAAATTTAATAGCGATAAACGTGTTGAGCCAATGATCAAGAACACAGAACCTCTGGCCAACATGTACAACGAAAACGAAAGTTCAAAGTTAGAACTCAACTTCAACACAGGGAACTACCTGGTATTGTCCGGTGCTAACTCTCCATCGAGCCTAGCGTCAAGGGCTATCAAGTATGTATTCTTCGATGAAGTTGATAAGTACCCAGTATTCTCCGGCAAGGAAGCCAATCCAATTAAGTTGGCAACGGAACGTACAAAGACGTTCGTTGATGCCAAACACGTGATGGTATCAACCCCAACAGTTGAGAATGGCAATATCTGGACCGCTTTTAAACAGGCTCACGCACAGAAAGAGTACTACGTACCGTGCCCACACTGTGGTGAGTATCAAAAGCTCGTGTTCAAACAGATTAAATGGCCCGATGAGGCTAAAGGCAATAAGGACCGCATCAGGGACACCGCCTATTATGAATGCGCGCATTGTAAGAAAGCGATTCACGATAAACACAAAATGGATATGCTCCGTAACGGAGAATGGCGAACTGAAAACGAACCCGATTGTCGAGTGCGTTCGGTTGGCTACCACTTATCGTCCTTGTATTCGCCATGGATAGCCTTTGGGAAAGTTGCGTATGAGTTCTATACTTCAAAAGACTTTCCGGACCAATTTATGAACTTTATCAACTCTTGGCTAGCAGAACCTTGGCGAAGCGCTAAGACGAAGAGCACACAAACGCTACACTTCACGGAATCAACCTTTGAGCGTGGCGTAGTACCGGATAAGGCAACGCTACTTATCGCTAGCGTTGACGTGCAGCTTGATCACTTCTGGTGGGAGGTTAGGGCCTACGCGCCAGGCGTGAAGTCCTATCTCATCGACTATGGCCAAGCTAGTACTTGGGATGACTTAGAGGAGATCATAGTCAACAGGGAATATCCAACAGAATACGGCGAACCTAGACAGGTGATGAAGGCGGGCATTGACTCAGGCTTCAGAACGGACGAGGTGTACCAATTCTGTGCAAGGTTCCCGGAAATATGTATTCCGTTAAAAGGCTCATCGAATCATAAGACACTAACGGCGCCGTACTCAATGTCAAGCGTTGAGAAGGGTGTTATCGGGGGCCTTAAATTGTACGTCCTTAATACGGACTACTGGAAGGACTTTATATTTGCGCGGATGGTGCGGCCAACTGATGAGGTCGGTACAATCCATCTGTTCAAGGATTGTCCACAGGAATATACTGACCATCTCCGGTCGGAAGAAAAACAAGAAATTCGCAACGTGAAAACGGGTGAAGTTACGGTGCAGTGGAAACCGCTCACCGGACACCCTACGAATCATTTGCTAGATACATGTACATACAATGCTGCGGTAGCAGACATCGCAGGGGTGAAGTATTTAACTGAACCCGAAGAATACGAAGAATCTAATTCCGTACCCGAGGATATCGACTACGGCGTAGGAATGGGAAATACGAACCATTGGTTTAGATAAGGAGGTGAACCATGAGCGATGTAAATGAACAATTGGACCGTATCCGTGAGGTCATCGAGGATATCGAAACTAAAGGATACTCCGAGTTACAGATTGGCGGTAAGCGGTTCAAAGCGATTGACCTTCCTGTGTTATATGCACGAGAACAAACGTTAATGCAACGTGTCCATGAGGAAGCAAACGGCTTCCAGAGTGATGCATACGTGACATGGGGTGGACGATGAATATCTTAGATAAGGTAATCGGTTGGGTTAGCCCTGAGAGGGCGCTTAATCGTATCGCAGCACGAGAGGCTATCCGCCAATATGATGCGGCGTCAATGGACCGATTGAGTAGCGACTGGCAACCTGCTTATGGCACAGCAGAACAGTTGGCCACCGGTGCACGTGATCTTATTCGAGGTCGAGCTCGTGCAGCTGAAATGAACAGCGACTTAGCCGAGTCTGTGGTAACGGCTTTAATTCGTAACGTTATTGGCGTTGGAATTAAACCACAGGCGAAGGTAAGAAGCGGTAAAGGTAAGTTAAACACAAACCTTAACAACAAAATCGAAAAAGCCTGGGACAAATGGACTGAAGCGGAAAACGCGGATGTCCGAGGCCTGTCTAACTTTTACGAGTTACAGTCTATCGCGCTACGACGGATGCTCTACGATGGCGAAATTCTCGTCAACAAAACGGCACAAGGCGAATACCTTCCGTTATCGATTCAATTGATTGAAGCAGAGAATATCGGAGCGGTTAGCCTACAACATGGTAAGAATAACATCATCAACGGCGTGGAGGTTAACGAATATGGGAGACCAGTTGCGTATCACGTATATCAAAGCGATCCAATGGGGTTACGCAGTTTCGACGCATTACGGCTAACTACTAACCAGGCGTTCTTATTATTCAAGCCTACTCGTACCTCTCAACTTCGAGGGATGAGTCACCTGGCATTAGTCCTTCGCCGTATCCACGATATTGATGAATACATGGATGCAGACCTAATTGCTGCACGTGTATCCGCATGTTATAGTGCGTTTATTACTTCTCAAAACTCAGCACGTCAAACGGCGATATTACCTAGGGACAGTAAAGGACGTCCTAATATGACCCTAGCACCAGGTATGGTTAGACACCTTAGCCCTGGTGAATCTATTGAGTTCGCAGACCCTAAACGTAATGCAGGGACTGCTAGTGAATACTCGGCAACTCAGACACGGAGAATATCCTCCGGTCTAGGAATGAGCGCGGATATCGTGGCTCGTAATATATCAGGTAACTTCTCAGCAGCAAGGCAAAATCTGTTAGAGGACCAAAAGACCTTCCGCCAATGGCAAGAATTTGTTATCGCACACTTTTGCATGCCGATTTGGAAAGCCTTTATTGACGCAATGTACCTAGCCGGTGAACTACCATCTGACTACTTGGCGAATAAGGACAAGTACCAAGAAGTATCTTGGCTCGCGCCAGGTTGGTCGTGGATAGACCCAGTGAAGGAAGTGTCTGCCAATAAGGAAGCTATCAAGTCCGGCCTTACAACCTTAGAGGATGTGTGCGCAGCATCTGGGCGTGATTGGGAAGAAGTTCTTGAACAACGGAAACTCGAACAGGATAGGGCCAAGGAGCTTGGTGTGTTACTTGATTATTCCAGTGAGTTGCAACCATTGAAGGACCCAGATAGTGGCGATAACGTCCAACAATCATAGGAAGGAGCTGATGGCTAACAATGGACGAAAATGAAAAACGTAGCATTTATGGCAACTATTGCCGTGAATCTACGATTGACCAAGTCGACTCCGACAATCGGACGGTAGAAATTTCCTTCTCCTCCGAAACGCCATATGGCCGTTGGTTCGGCGATGAAATCCTTTGCCATGATGAAGAATGTATCAATCTTGATAGATTTAACGATGGCTTAGGCACCGTGCTATTTAACCATGATCGTGATGCGGTCGTGGGGCATATCGAAAAGGTGTGGATTGAAGATAATCGAGGTAAAGCGCTAGTACGCTTTGATGAAGATGAACAATCCGACGCCATATTCAAGAAAGTCCAATCCGGTACGCTTCAAGGTGTTAGCGTTGGTTACACTATTAAACGCTATGAAGTGTTAGAAGATGATAGTACTACATCTACGAATGGCCGTTTCACAGGCCCGGCATACGTCATCACAGATTGGGAACCTTTAGAAATCAGCATTGTATCCGTACCTGCAGACCTTACGGTCGGCGTAGGTCGCAGTGCAGATGATATTCAAATTCATACAAGAATTGACACACAGGAGGAAAACAAAGGTATGGGTGAAAAAGAAAAATTAACTGAAACTCCAGAAGTGAAATCCGCTCCAGTTGACGCTGGTATCACAAAAGAAGAATTGGCGAAAGCTATGGAAGAAGAACGTAAACGTACTTCTGAAATTACAGCTATGTTCCGCGACTTCGATGTTGAAGGCGCGGATGAAGCAATCGTATTGGGCAAATCCGTTGACGAAGCACGTGCAATGGTTATGGACCAATTACGTGCGCGTAACGCAGGCGTGTCCGTTAAAATGGGCGAATCTGAATCCGATAAATTCCGTGCAGCTGCACAAGATGCAGTATTAATGGCGGCAGGCATTCAAGTAGCTGAACCGGCACCAGGTGCTAACGAATTACGCGCACATTCCTTAGTTGAATTAGCACGTGAAGCATTACAACGTGAAGGCCTTCGTGCTAACTTTGGCGATAATTTGGAATTGGCTCGTGAAGCTATTAACTCCACATCCACATTCCCTGCTATCATGTCCAACTTAGCGAATAAATCCGTAATGAACGGTTTTAACGAAGCAGAAACTACTTACCAATTATGGGCAGGTAAAGGCTCTAATCGTGACTTCAAGGAAGCTACACGCGTAGCATTATCTGAAGCAGGCGACTTGGAATTAGTTCCAGAAGGTAGCCAATTCAAAGCTATGACATTCAAGGAAGCTTCCGCGCGTACTAAAGTCGCTACTTACGGCAAATTATTCAGCTTAACACGTCAAGCAATCATCAACGATGACCTTGGTATGTTCTCCGCTATCGCAACTCGTTTTGGCTCCGCGGCTAAACGTTTGGTGAACAAAATGGTATACGCACAATTGACAGGTAACGTAGAAATGGAAGATGGCGTTACATTGTTCCATAGCAAACATGGTAATGTTGCGACAACTGGTGAAGCGTTAAGCGTAAAAGCTATTGCTAAAGCAGTAACTGCTATGCGCCGTCAAAAGGGTATCCAAGGTACGGCTACACTTAATATCACACCTAAATACTTAATCGTTCCACCTGAACTTGAAATGGTAGCATACCAACTCATGAACTCCACTGCAGACGTGGCAGGTGTTAACTCCGGTGTGGTTAACCCATACAAAGGTCGATTCACGGTTATCGCTGATGCAGAAATCACTGACCCAGATGCATGGTACTTAGTAGCGGATGCAACTCAACACGATACTATTGAAACTACATTCTTGAACGGTGTAGAAGCTCCACGCTTAGAAACTCGCCAAGGCTTTGATGTAGATGGTATCGAATATAAAGTTGCATTGGACGTAGGCGTACGTGCACTTGACTTCCGTGGATTGTATAAAAACGCAGGTAAATAATTAGGGGGTAACGATATATGATGACACAATTCGTACAAGAAACTGACCGCATTGACATTACTGCAACTGCAGAAGTCAAAGCCGGTAATATCGTAGAAGCAGGCGCACTTCACGGTGTGGCTATCACTGATTTAAAAGTCGGTGAAGTCGGCGCCATTAAAGTATCCGGCGTATTCAAAGTAACTGCTAATAAGACAGATACTTTTGAAGTCGGCGATGTAGTTAACTTCTTGACAGATAAAGCTGTTAAAACAGGCGGTAAACCATTGGGTATCGCAGTAGCACCTAAAACTGCTACACAAGATACTGTTACCGTTATGCTAGTGCAAGCTGTCAAAGTTGGCGCATAGTCAATAGCTATATTATGAGGATAACGGGGGCCACATGCCCCCGTTAAACCTATGAGGTACAAATATGTATACATACGATGAAAACGTCCTCCTGGGGGCATTTGGTGAGAAAATCACATATGAAGGTAAGGCCATCAAGGCGAGCGTGGAAATCGGTGAGTACGATGGCAAGGGCTCCGGCTTCGTAACCGGATTAGCTGATAAGGCTAAAATTTGGGTGCGTGTTAAGGATATACCACTCCCTAAGACGAAGGATGAAATCTACATCCACGGCAAGAAGTGGTATGTGGAGCATATCTCCGATAGCGACGATAAGATGCACTGCCTAGAAATCGTGGCCAACGTAAGGACGGTGAGACCATGAGTAATGAGCCTATCACCATTAATGATGGAGCTACACCGTATCTCGAATTTATCGCTAAAACGAAACCAGACTGGATGCGTAAGGCGATGAAGTCCATGGGGTTCATGATGTCTAAGGCTATCAAGGAAGGCATCAAGTCCGGAGCGCCAGGCGGTAAGAAATATGCTAGCTTCATGCCACCGGCTATGCGGGCACAACTCGAAGCAGCATTCGGCGCTAAAGTTAGAAGAGCCTACAGAAAAGGTGGCAAAGCTGACCGAGAGGGGTGGACGCATAAGTCTCGTGATGAACTTATCGCTAGTGGCGTAAAAGCCGGCACAGTTGGATACACGCCTCTCGGCAAAATGTACCGGGCCGTAGGATACCAGTACGACGCTAAGTCTGAATCGGTTAAAGTCGGATGGCTATCTAATTCAGCTAAGAAATTAGGGGAACAGATAGAAAAGGGCTACACCAAGGAAATAACAGAGAACATGCGTAAGAAACTATTCGCGCATGGGTTCCAGTTGGCCAAGGGGAAAACGACTTTCACCATTAAACCCCGTGAAACCTTCGGGCCGATGCGTAACGCCCTTCAACCTAAACTCGTACCGTTCCTTGAAAAGAAAATCGGTGAGTACGCACTCGGTAACACCTCATGGGGCTCCAGTAATCGAGTATACAAAGTGAGGTAGCTATGCAAACAATTCCACTCGCAGTGATTGCGAATCGTTGGGTTGAGGCTATTAAGGATAATGATCATATCAATGAGTTCTGTCAAGCAAAGTATGGTAAGGACCTATCCATATTCGTAGGTTATGACGATGCAGGGGCTCCTCTTGAGGAGGATTGCCCATGCGTAATCGTCCTTATGGATAGTAAGTCCGAAGGGCTTGCGGATTCCTATTCGTATACACTCCAACTCGTATGGGGCGTACATCGGAAGGAAGCGGAGCGTAATGGCCGTGTCATTACTTATACAGGGGCCTTTGAAACCGATGAACTTGGCCAGCTACTCATTGAATGTATTATGGCCGTCAACCCTAATTATCCAGTCATTAACATTGACTATGAAACGGATAATGTATCGTGGCGCCCTGTGTATCCAGGAAAGGCCACATTCACAATAGAAATACCGCACGTAATCGGCGGTCACGTTGAATATTAATAGGAGGATAACATGGCAGTAGCTAAACGTGCGCAAGGCGCACAATCCAAATTAACAATGGCTTTTGAGACTGACTTTGGCGTTACACCGTCCACCGGTGGCGTGGTTATGCCAATCATTAGCTCCTCTTTAAAAGCAAGTCAAAATCTAAATGATTCTAATGTAATTCGCGGTACGCGAAATCCAGCTGCACCTAGCCGGGGTAACATCGATGCATCCGGCAGTATTACACCACCGGTCGATGTAATCGGCTTCGGCTATTGGTTGAAATTAGCCTTTGGCGCGCCTACTTCTACAGCCGGTGCAGGCTCCGCACATAAGCATGTGTTTAAAATTGGTCCGGATATGCCATCCGCTACATTCGAGCAAGGCTATAAGGATATCAGCACGTATCAACAATTCAGCGGTGTACGCATGAACAAAATGGCGCTTAACTTTGGTGGCGACTCCGAGTTAACAGCCACTATCGACGTAATGGGGTGTAAGGAAACAATGGCGGCAGTGCCATTTGATACAGCACCTACTCAAATTGCATTTACGCCGTTTGAAAACCTTGAAGCCACAATCAAAGAAGGTGGCGTGACAGTGGCTAACGTATTGTCCCTAAGCGTTAACATTGATTTCGGCTTGGATGGTGATTCCTACGCTATCGGTAATAAAGGGTTCCGTACCTATATCGATACAGGTATTGTCGGTGTATCCGGTACTTTGAAAGCGTTCTTCCAAAACATGGACCTTTTAAACAAAGCCGTAAATGGTACAGAATCTAGCCTTGAATTGACACTCACCAAAGGCACTAACTCTTTGGTTATCAAATTACCTGAATTGATTTACGAACGTAACTCCCCAGGTATCGATGGGCCTAAAGGCGTTAATATCGAAATGCCATTCAAGGCATACTATGGTGACGATGCTGAAGCATCTGCTATTCTATTCGAATTAACTAATACGCAAGCAGCATATTAATGGGAGGTAAGGATGAAGATTCAAGGTAAGGAAATAAAAGCTAGAGCCCTCACATGGTCTGAACGTGAAATGTTGATTAAAGCAGGATTGGACTTCGTATATTGTCCAGTCGAAGAAGATGATCAACTTGCAGGTATCATTCGTAGCCGTGACATTATGCGGTTCATCTTGATGGATGTATATGGCCTTAGTGATGAGGACCTTAATACTGTATCTGACAAAGAAGCTATGGACTTCGCAGGTAAAGTTATCACAGCTACATTCCAGGTACAAGCCGATACAGAAAAAAACTAAAAGAGGTGTGGGGGTGGATGTCCTCTGACCGTCCGAAGTATTGCCAAGGGTGCAGGGAGTTACAATCCGCCACCCGGCAGTCCTTCGACTGCTCGGAGTGTGAATACAATCCTCCGCACCTATTATTTGGCACGAAATTGGCTATGAAACTGTATACCCTATCACGCAGTCAACGCATATATCATACAGGAGGGCTAGCCGGATTCGATTATCCGGCCATCCGCACAGTTGCGGAAATGAATAATATCAACCTGGGTCCGATGTTATTCAACCTCATGTGGATATTAGAGGGATTAGAAATGGAGGCGATGAATAAGGATGTCGAATAACGTAGTAGATATCGTAGTGCAACTGACCGATAAGAATACGAAAGCCGGTTTAGAGAAAATCGCAGCCGCCTCTAAGGGTACAGTTGCAGAGCTAGCAAAATTAAAAACAGAGATGTTGACCATTGGAGCTGGTGCGGGTATCACCGGTCTAGGGTCAAAGCTTGCCAAAGAGGCACTCGATTGGAATTTATCAGTTAAGAAAATGCAGTCCTTGACAGGTGCCACTGCTGAGCAAGCTAGTACTTTTATATCCGTGGCCAACTATATGGGCGTAGCTACCGACGTAAGCACTACGGCGTTTGCCAAGTTTGCGAAGGCGGTATCCAACGCACAAGATAAAATGCAAACAGCCTCGGCTGAGGGGAAGCTTGCGACCGATATGTTCAGTCGGTTAGGGATTAGTATTGATCAGATTCAAGGGAAGAACACTCTTGAAGTATTCCAGATTATCCAAGAACGCCTAAGGGGCATGAAGGACGGCGCGGAAAAAACTCGCGTCGAAATGGAGTTGTTCGGTAAAACCGGGTACCAACTCCATGGCATGTTGAATATGTCTGCAGAGGCGATGAAGCAAGTCGAGGACCGGGCACGTGCTATGGGCCTTATTATTGACGATGAAGCGGCTAAGAAATCGGCGCAGTTCAATCGCCAATTAAAGGACATGGAACAGACCGGAAAACGTTTGGCCATCATGATTGGCCAAGAGTTATTGCCAGTGATTATGGACTACACGCAATGGGCTATCGACTTAACAAAGTCCTATAGTAGCATGGCCACCGAACAAAAGGAAGCTATCTCGGGGGTAGTGAAATTTAGTTTTGAGGCGGGTATCGCTGTTACTGTAATTCAGTCCGTAACGACTGCATTGAAGTTCATGAGACTTGCTACATTAGCGGCTGCAGGTCCTTGGGTAGCCTTGGCCAGTGCTATCGCGTTGGCAGGTAAAGCATTGCTTGACTACCGATACAAGGAGCGCACTAAAGGTACTGACCTAGGTGTTGAAGTCAACGGCATGAAAGCCCATCGGAATCTGAACTCCGATAAGGGTACAAGCGAAGCCTACATGGCTAACCATGACGGCCGGTACTGGGTTGAGGATAGTTCCTTTTTCGGGCTTATTAAGAATGACCGCCTAGCCACTAAGGAGGAAGGTGCTCAAATCGACGCTGCGATGAAAGCTAAGGAAGAGGCTGACGCGGCGAAGAAGAAGGCTGAAGAAGAACAGGCCAGGTTAGACCAAGAAATCGAGAACGCTAAGAACGGCTTATCGAATAACGAAGCCATTAATAAGGCTAATGAGGAAGCAGGTAAAGCGGCGAAGGCTCAAGAAGCGGCAGCTAAGAAAGCAGAACAAGCGGCTGAAAAATTAGCTAGCTCCGTGGAACGTCTTAACGACATGATTCGAAGCCTAACGCTTCAATCGTTGGAGATTGATGGCAGTCAGTATGAAATCGATAAGCTCAACGCTAAGAATCAATATGAATCGAATAATAAGAACATTCGAGATATTATTCGTTCCGCAGCGGGGCTTAATAGCGTAGGCGGTGGAAGTGGTGAAGCTTCCGGCGTATTAGCTGCAGCTAATGCTCAACTTGGCAAGGCCTACTCACTAGGCGCCGATGGTACTTGGGCTACGGACTGTGGCAAGCTATTTGCGGATTCTGTTAAGGAGACCTTCGGAAAGGACGTACCAAGATATGTTCCTTCCATTATGGATGCGGCAGCCGCTGCGGGCGCATGGCATCCGGCGGGTGATGGATATACTCCTCAAGCAGGCGATGGCGTCGTAGTCCTTGGTGATAATCACATTGTAATCTCTGACGGTAACGGCGGATACACTGGTGCTAATTCTAGTACAGGGGTAGTTGCTAAGCAGTCTGTTGAAGGTGATTTCGGGGCGGTTACAGGGTATGTCGATACGGCTAAATTGGTAGGCACATCCGCAAGCGTATCGGCTTCTAATGATGCCCTTAAGAACGCTAACGCGCGAGCGTTGGCCAACTCCAATCTAGTGGCCGAGGCAAGGGCTAAGAACGAAGAAGTATATCAAAAGAAACTTGCTGAGGCGGAACGAAATCAAACTATCCGCGTTCGCAAGATGAATGAGGATATTACGAAACTTGACCTTGAGCGTACAGGGGACAGACTCCAACTTATCAAGACTGAGTCCGATGCGCAAAAGGCTCAGATTGAGGATAACGTTCGTGAGTACACCAAGGCCGTAGGGGACAAGAAACTCGCTGAGAAGAAGGCAGAGTCGGAACGATTGAAACTCGTAGCCGATACTGAGCAGAAAATCAGAGAGCTTGCCTACACACAAACAACTGAAGCATTAGATCATCAGTCCAACCTGGTGAAACTTGGCCACCTTACACAGGACCAGTCCGATGCCATCTTGGCGGAACAATTGCAAGCCTACATCGACTACTCGAAGGACGAGCTAGCTAATGCACAGATGACGGCTACGCAACGCCTACAGATTGAGAAGAACCTAGTTGAGGCCCAACAAAAGCTATGGGAGATGGCAGGGCGTAACTTGAAATCTCGATTGAAGGAAGCAGCGCGCCAATATCAAGAGGAAACAGTGAATTATGCTGACCTTGCGAAGTCGACCTTTGACAGTACCATGAGTAATATCAATTCGACGTGGACAAATAATCTCGAGGCTATGGCCACGGGTACGAAGTCCTTCAGTAAAGGGCTAATCAGCATATTCAAGGATATGACGAATAGCATTATTAAGATGATGGTGAACCTATCATTTCAACAATACCTACAACCTAAGCTACAAGGCTTATTCGGCGGATTGGCTGGAGGTATAGGAAATATTGGTGGAGGCGGTCGTACCTTCTCCACAGGTAGATCCTTTAGCTCAGCGTTCAGTAGTCGAGGGTTCTCTAAGTTCGCATCCGGCGGGGTAGCGCCTACAGGTATGACATTGGTCGGTGAAAACGGTCCGGAGCTCCTTCAATTCAATGCTTCACATCGAATCTATAACGCTAGTCAAACTCGTAAGATGCTAGGTGGTAATCAGGGGAATAACGTTACTGTTAACATCATCAACCAATCTGGCCAAGCCCTTGAATCTGAGCAACAAAGCTCGAGATTCGATGGAGAAAATTACATCATCGATGTAATGGTTAAAGCCGTAACAAATAATAAAGGAGGTGCGCGGGATGCAATTAAAGCAGCCGCAGGTTAATCATGGCAACATTTCCAAACATTAGATATCCAATATATCCAATTCAAGAAACTACACCGGATATGACATATAAGGGCCAAGTGGAGAATATGACGATTATTAGTCGTCGTAAGACTACTAAGGCCTTACGGTCATACAACGTGAACTATAAGGTGCCGACCTCCGAATACTTACGGCTAAGAGCGTTCTTTGACGAGGTTAACTGTTCGACAGTATTTGACTGGACGAACCCTGAAACGAAGGAAACTATCAAGGTACGATTCAGTGATCAGTTAGACTTCGCAGCGAATGACTACGGCATATGGGTTGGCACCGTGAAATTACAGGAGGCATAACATGTTAACACTTTCAACAGCTTCTATATTGGAGAAAAACAAAATAGACGCCACAGGTGTATGGCTCATGCTCCTTGATATCGAATACAAAGGCGATATCGTTCGACTTGTGTATAACACGGAGGATATTACCTTCCAAGGGAACAAGTACATCGCGTTCCCATTCAAGTTAGCGGACGTCAACCATAACTCGACTGACCTTCCAAACGTTAAATTGTCCGTGTCCAATGTGACACGGACTATCCAACGCCTGGCGGAGGATAATCAAGGATTCACAGGCGCGAATGTCATTGTCCGTGTAATAAATACAAATGTGCCGAATGTGTGCGAAGTGGAAGAACACTTTGTTATTACGGGCTCCGTTGCTAATGCAGAATGGATGGAGTTCACGCTAGGTACGGATTTTAGCTTTACTCGTCGGTTCCCCTTAGTCCGCATCATGAAGGACTTTTGCCCTTTCAAATTCAAAGGTGTTCAGTGCGGATATAAGGGTACCGAGACCGAGTGTAATAAGACTTTGTCACGATGTCGGGCGCTAGGTAATAGCGTTCGTTTCGGAGGCGAGCCAACGATTCCACAGGGAGGTCTGTATGCATCTAACAAGTGATATGTCTGATATGCTAGGTACTCCATTTGAGGAGCTGAAATGTTGGGATGTAGTGGCCGAGGTGTATCGCCGTAATGGTGTTACACTTCCAAACTACACAGATATTCCTATGGACGAGTGGCAAGAGGTCAAGGAACCTACGGAGGGCAGTGTCCTGGTATTCTCTCTAAAAGGTAAGGATCTTGACCACGTAGGCGTGTATTTAGGTGATGGTCGATTCATTCACGCTACTAAGCCAAGCGGTGTATGTATCGAACATATTTCTAAATATGTTCCTAGGCTTAAACATATATACGATAGAAAGGAGTAGCCGATGATTAATGTAGTGCTAGTAAGGAATCCGTTTAAACCGGATCAGCATGAAACACAATACCGACCCTATAAGGCGAACATGCCATTAAGCTTTTACGCTAAACAAGATGGCGACTGGGTATACTCCATTAATGGCCAAGAGGCTACGCTTGATACTATCGTGAACGATGGCGATTATATCGTGGCCATGCCTCAAATCGATGGTAAGTTCTTTGGAATTATCTTAACCATAGGTCTTAGTATCGCTACAGGCGGTATCGCTAGTGGCGCTATATTTGGTATCCAAAGCCTAATATGGCGCACCGTACTCTCTATGGCCATTGGTATGATTGGCAATATGCTCGTCAATAAGTTAACCCAGCCAAAAGCTGACCGGTCTCATACGGACTCCGCACAGGCTAATACCTATGGATGGGGTGGCGCTAAGACTGTAACCGGTCAAGGGTACCCTCTAGCCGTTACGTACGGACGTATGAAGAGCGCAGGGCTCCTCTTATCTCGTCACATTATCAGTGATGGCGAAAAGCAGTACCTCAACCTCTTATACTGTGCCGGCGAAGGCGAGTTATCCAAAATCGAGGATATCCGCATTAACGCCAATCCAATTAGTAACTATCAGGATGTGCAAGTAGATATCCGATTAGGTACCAATGACCAAACTGTTATCCCGAATTTCAACGATAACTACGCCGACCAAGTACTCAACTATGAACTTAAAACCGGGTGGAGTACGCAACGTGTACAAGGTGACGCGTGCAATGCTATCGAGTTAACTATCAGCTTCCCTAATGGCTTGTACTACTCCAACGATACCGGCGGTATGGACGCTACATCGGTTACTCTTGATGCGGAAATCCGGAAAGTTGGGGAGGGTGAGGAGTGGCATAAGTTACCACTTTCCAATCAAAAGGGTATGCAAGCCTTCGTTAAGAAATCCGGAGACGGATGGTCCTTTACTCGTCAAAAGTCTGATGCAGAAATCGCTGAAGGCGACTATAAGGGCAAGGTTACAGAGGCTACAAACACCGCGTTCTATCGAGTGTACCGATTTGATAACCTCGATAAGGCGCAGTATGAAGTCCGTGTTCGCTGTTCCAGTAAGGATGGCAGTACAATTCGATACAACAATAAAGTGTACTGGAACCAGTTAACGCAGATTATATATGATGACTTCGTCCATCCAGGTAAGGCCTTAATTGGTATTAAAGCCTTGGCCACATCTCAACTTAACGGCTCTGACCCTGAAGTATCGTGGATACAAGAACGCTCCGCCGTATATGTGTTCAATCCATACCAACAAAAGTACGAAGTCCAACGTGCGGATAACCCGGCATGGGCGGCGTATGATCTACTTCACATGGCCCGTAAGTTTGGCGATGAATACGTCGTGTTTGGCCAACCTCATGGACGCATGGACTACGATGCATTTAAAGCCTGGGCAAATAACTGCGATAAGAACGGATTCACCTTTAACTATATCTACGATAGCGCTAGTCGCTTATGGGATGCTTTAAAATACCCGGAAAACGTAGGGCGAGGTAAAGTCATTCCACAGGGAACTAGGTTCACCTGTGTTAGCGATTATAAGTCAACACCGGTACAACTATTTACTGTGGCCAACATTAAACAAGGTAGCTTCTCCGAGGAGTTCCAAGGCATCCAAAGCCGTGCCAACTCCGTGGAAATCTCCTTCCTTAATAAGGATAAAGACTACGAACGCGATGTTATTCCCGTGTATGGTGATACCTACGATGAATCGGATACACTTACCAACCCTGCACAAATAGAGCTCATGGGCTGTACTAGCCTAGACCAGGCGTTCAAACATGGTAAGCACTACCTACGATGCAATAAGTACGAGGTGCGTACTGTATCTATCGAAGCCTTCACCGACGCCATAGCGTGTACGATAGGGGATATCATTCTTATTCAACATGATGTACCTGAATGGGGCGAAGGCGGTCGGGTAGTAGCTGTTACAGGTAATACCATCACCCTTGATAAGGAAGTATCGACGTTACCGGGCAAGCAGTACCAACTACTAATACGTAACAATGCTACCGATGCGGTGACTACGCTCACAGCGTTGAGCGTGATTGGCCGTAACGTAACGGTTAAGGAAACGATTGCAGTCGAACCAGGTAGCGTGTACGCCTTTGGAGAGTTAACCAAAGCAGCTAAACCGTTTAGAGTGCTAGCTATCACAGAGGGGGGTACAGACCTTACTCGTAAAATACAGTGCATGGAATACTATCCAGAAGTATATACGAGCGATGATGGCTCTGTTCCGGTTATCGATTATAAGTCTGAGGTCGGTAGCGACATCGAGGATATAGGCCTCGTAAGTGATGTATACGGTGCGAATGGTATTATGTACTCACGCATCGCCGTCCGTTGGCAACTGCCTCGTGATGGCAAGATAACCAACGTAGTAGTTAACTATCGGAACGCTAAAAGTGATACCTGGAAATACGTGGGGAACTTCCCCGCATCACCTAATAGCACGGAGATATCCGATGTATTATTAGGGGCAACCTATGAGGTTAGGGTGCAAGCGATTAACGATTTAGGTCAACTCACGACAGGGGTTACGAAGGAAATCGTTATCCCTAAGATGCAAGCGCCTGGCGATGTGCAGAACTTACACGTCATTAGTCGCTATAATCTAACCGCCGATAAAAGCGTGTACTATGACCTTCAAGTGATGTTCGAGCCGCCGGCTAATCCTGGCAACTTTGATAGTGCTGAGGTGTGGTACAAACTTAAATCTAAGAATGGCCAAGCCGTACCCGGTCAAGACTGGCAGTACGCAGGTAGCAGTAATAGCCAGGTTATTATCAAGGCTTTGGGCCCTGGTGAAGAGTACGAGGTTAAGGCCGTAGCCGTGGATAGGTTTGGTAATCGTTCCGATACTGCCCAGGTAGTTGACGTCGTAGTCAAGGCGATGGACGAAGTACCGGACATGCCTAAGAACTTTACTGTAGCCTTTAAGGACCACGCCACCGCATCATGGAACGATGTTCTAAACGCTGACGTGGACTACTACGAACTACGCACGGATAATGACCCAGGCAAGGACACCAACGCATTACTTGCGAAGGTGAAAGGGACCTCAGCTAATTTACCGCTTACGAAACGAAGCGGTACGGTGTACTTGTATGCACGAAGCACGCTCGGTAAGTACTCAACACCGGCAACGTATTCGTATAACTTGCCACAGTTAGAGGCGCCTACGTTCGAGGTCAAGGACCAACTCGGAGGGTTCAGCTTGTACTTTGGGGCGAAGCCTCCACAGGCTTACGTTATCCGTTGCCATGTTATTGGCGATGATCGTACAGACGATTTAGAGACAACGTCTAGCATGCTCACCTACTCTAATAAAGCCGGGGTATATCGTGTGCGGTGTGAATATGTCGACGTGTTCGGTAGTAGCTTAGTCGCTGAGAAGTCGGTCACTATTAAGGACAGAGTTGACAAGAGCCTACTTGATGCGAAAGCATTAGGCTTAAAAGCTATGGATGAATCCATCCAAGCCATGAACGCTGAAATCGGCACGATGAAAACATCTGTTAATGGGTTCGAATCTAAATTGGTTCAACTTGATAAGGGTATTACCCAAAAGGTAACTGACCTTAATCAGAACCTCTCTGGACAAATTACTACGCTAGCCAATGGTATTGACCTTCAGGTGACACAGGCTATCGGTAGTCTGAGTGGTAAGGATATCGTTAGCCGGATTAACTTATCCCCTGAAGGTACTCGAATCGATGGCAAGCTATTACACGTAACAGGCCAAGCACTGTTCGATAATAACATCATCACGGAGGGTATGCTCCAAGCCAACTCGGTAAGCGCGGATAAGATACAAGCCTTATCCATTAGTAGTGATAAGCTCCAAGCGGATAGTGTTACCGCTGATAAGTTAAAGGTTAATAGCCTTGACGCTATCACGGCAACGATTGGTACGCTTCGAACTAAGACGAGTGGCGCTCGTGTTGAGATATCCGATAACTTAATCCAGGTATTCGATGATAACAATGTACTGAGAGTGAGGTTAGGCCTATGGGACGACTAATTAGGTGGTTAAAAGAAAAGCTGACTTCGTTGTTTAGAAAGAAAGGTGATACTGTGCCAGCTGGAATACAAGTATTTGATGAACACGGTGAAACTGTAGCAGACCTATCTACAGGACTTACCAAGATTATTTGGACTAAGGAACTCACAACTATTGAGCCTGAGTTCTCGGTCAAGACTGACATATACAAAGGCCAAAAGTTATTCGCACTTCGTGAATATTATGGTACCTGTGGCTCGAATGACTATGAAGGTGATTATGTCAGCTATATTAACGGCGATACCGTTACTTTCGCGCCAGGCAATAAGGCCTATATCGGTAGACCTTGTCAAGTGAAGCTAATGATAGGAGTATGCGAATGAACATTTTAAAAGTAATCAATAACAAGAAAAACGTACTGCTCGATGATAATCAAACCTGTGCAATTCTTAAGCACAGGATAACGTTTAGTGGTACCGGGGAAATCCCATATGTTGGCGTGTATGCTACACCTGATTGGAAATACCGAATTTCGCAGTATCAAACCCGGAATGTTAGAGCAACGGGAACCACCTCATCGACGGCCCTTATTACAATTCCAATCACGCACAGGGAGTCTGATGAGTATTATATTTACTCTGTGGCTTCTGCTTCGCCATTAGAAATGGTATCAACTGGCGAACGTATGGCAGTTGATACGGCTACTGGGTTAAAAAAACCTTTATTTGTATGCCAGATTTATGCACCCTATACAACTGACATAGGGAGTATCCTACGAGGCCTTGAAATCTATGTGTACTCAAATAAGATTTCAAAATCTGAAACGTACGGCACGGAAGTATTTAACGAGAAAGGGAAGCCTGTTTTTAACAGCGCGAATTATTATATCCGTGCCAAGGATACATGCTTTAGACAATACAGAGAGACGGATACTACCTCGGATAAGTTCAAAGAATCTCACACATATGAGGTTACTAAATTAGGGTTAACAGTAGTTAACGCAGTACCAGGGCAGTATATAGGATTTGACGGAAATGTAGTGTATGCCTATCCGTCTGCAAGTTTGCCACCTAACTTTTTTAGGCCAACAAAGTTTTCAGGTACACTTCAATATATTGTTTCCGAATTAGACCAACATAAGCACTTCCCTGAATCCGTTGACCTAGCTGAACTCTAAGGAGGCCTATATGATTGAACAAGATATCACATTGTACGCAGGACAGGACTTTGGCATGACTTACATCGTGCCACCTGGCTCCGATATGGACCTAAGTCAATACGAGGCCGTCTGCAAAATTCGTAAACGGCCCTATGATGATATGAAATTAGAGTTAACGCCTGTGGTACAGTCTAAACAGGTAGGGTTCTTCATTAGCGGAAAGGATTCCGCTAAGGCCCAATTAAAGGGTGGTGATTACCTGTATGACGCGTTTATCTTTAATGATCATAAGTGGATAAAGCTCGGACAGGGCACAGTCACCATCGTTCCAGATATTTCAATGCACAAGTAAGGAGGTACTTGGTATGGAAAACGAATTAATTTTAAAACTTGATAAGGAAACCACAATTCCACTTATCGAGGGTTTAGGTAAAAGCGCCTATGCTATTGCAGTGGCTCATGGGTTCAGAGGTACAGAACAGGAATGGCTTGATAGCTTGAAAGGGATACAAGGTCCGCAAGGCGACCCTGGACCGAAAGGCGACCCATTCACCTATGAAGATTTCACCGCCGAACAGTTAGAGACCCTAAAAGGCCCTAAAGGCGATAAAGGTGAGGACGGACGAGACGGCGCAAGTGCTACAGCCGACAACGCTCATCAGTTATTATTGCAAGGTAACGTATGGGCCGAAAGTGCCAGCGTTGACGATGTATTCACCGCATTAATTGGTAATATGGGTAAGCCGTTCCCGCGGACAGACATTAAGCCTTTAACATTTACGCAACCAACAAAAGGACAAACAGAGCTATCATTACAAGGTGAGGACCATTATAAGGTCAGTCTTGAGGGTGGCGAACTTGTAGAAGTTGTGAATGGCTCGGCAAATATCACCATTCCAGCATATGGAAAATCTGATATTGTAGTTGATTATTTCAATATGTTAGGGGTAAAAGTATCAAATATTACTATTACTGGTATTAAGGAGTTACAATTTACAGACAAAAACGGAATTACAGTATTTAAAGAGGGGAACGTATTAACAGTTGACCTTACCAACCAAACGGAAAATATCGATAAGAATTATGATATTTCCGATAGACCTGCTTGGGTGTATGACGGCGTAACAGAATTTAAGTTTATTTCTAGCGCACCTAACAAAATTATTGGGTATGCGGAAACTAGCAAAATCCCAATTGACAACCTATATGCTACATTAAACACTATCGGCAACCCTAACATCAAAACTATTTACGCCCAATATGGCGAAATTGGTAAAATAACATCTGTACTTATGACTCGAAGAGCCTATAGAAGTGTTGGCGATGGAGCATCTCGTAAAGTAATATTCTTAGGGCAACAAAATATAAGAGCACAGGTTGAATTAGAGCGTATAAAAGCCGACTATTTTGCAGTAATGTCTGAACCATTTAACGGATCCGTTGCGGGGTTCGGTGATTTCTACACAACCGCACCAGATAATGAATAATTAGCTAACATAAGGGGGAACACATGCAAGAATTAACTGATTTCATGGGCGAGGCTTGGCGGACGTTGACGGATTCGTTCGTACTCAAAGCCTTGCTTGCATGTGTTCCCATTACGTAACTATCACACTTAGGGGGAGTGAATGGATATATTGAACGACATTTTAGTAATGCTGATTAGCGGTGTGTCACATGAGCATATTGTCAGTATGGGCGTTATCATCATATTAACGACCGTACTGTTATTCATTGACGCAGCGCAACGCATTACGACGGAGGTGCTTAGGTATAACAAGGATAATCACAGGAATAATACGCCTATAACATTACTTACAACGCTCGCATGGTATGGATGGGGGAAGGGTGGATACGTTGACGCGACTACAGGGCTGAAACGTAGGTACCTTATGAGTGAACGATTACGATCCGATTTACTGACGAAGTTATGCGTCCAGTACCCAGCATGGATGGTCTTATCGGTAGTATTTGAATCGCTACCGGATATCCCTATTCCAAATACTGAACTATTCATGGACCATATCTTCTCATTCCTATTCATGCTGATTCCGTTCTTCTCCGAATGTTGGTCAATTATCGAGAATTTACGTGAAATGGTTGAAGATGACCTCGTCGACTTTGGAAAGGTGTTCCAAGGTGTACTAGAAATTATCAGAGCATGGAGGGGTAATGGATAAGTTAGCTATCATTAACCGCATCAAGCGGTCATATCAGTCCATTCGAATCGCTGGCATACGGCCAACTGGAGTATTAGCAACGAGGGCGCTAGTCCTCGTCATGCTAGTACCGATGATATTAGTCGTTGCCCAGTATGTATTATCGACAATTAAAGGCTATGTATCTCCAGAAGCGAATCAGCTTATCGATAAGGGTATTCTTATCATTGACCATATATTCGTTCCATCGGTGCTTATGTCCATTGTTGGATTATGTGGCATGTTTATTGACAAAGACCATAACGGGATACCGGATAAGTTAGAGGAGCCTAATTCGTTGCCGGTGAACAGGCCAGGTATTCAACAATTAGCAGATGACGTTAACCATGATGAGAGGGGGAAATAAATGTTTCGACAAATTACAATGGACGAGCTAAAGTCCTTAGCGCTAGATGCATACGGCAAAATTGAAAAAGACTACTTACATTGGACTGGCGTCAAAGGTGGAAAACACTTCACAGATTACCATATCAACATCGACCGAGCTGGTACGATGTGGACCGATATGGAGGCCTTAACAGATTATAAAGAACATACCTACATGCGCAATAGTAATGCCGTAGGCATAGCTATTGAAGCGTGTTGGGATGCAGTCAGTGAAAATAATCTAGGTAGTGAACCGCCAACCAAAGAACAGTTAACTACTATGACACAAATTATGGCAGTGCTCACTATTAACGCGGGTGTACCACTTGATATACAACATCAAATGACACACGCCGAGGCGGCCGATAATAAGGACGGCCTAGACCTCTATTATTTAGACCCGACGGGATACCCTAATAATACCTACGGCCCAGACTCCAACGTTGACCGATGGGACCTCTTAGTGGTTCATGCAGGTGATGAACGATGGAGCGGCGGGGACTGGTTACGTGGCACCGCTCGATGGTGGGGCGCACAGTGGGGTAGTACGATTTAGAAAGGAGTAATTATGTATGAAACTATCAAGACGAAAATTGTATCTGCGTTTACTCTTAAGCGCGTTATTTGTGGTGTGCTTAGCGTTCTTCTCATCGGTTTCGCATGCAGCCTCATCGGAGGGTACCTCGACACAAGAGCCGATTATCAGCGTACCCGTGAGCAGTTGGAACGAAATCAAAGGGCGCTTGATGCAAGCCGAAAGCTCAATCAACAACTCCGAGAAAGCGTTGCAGCAAGCCAACAGCTTAACCGCGACGCAGGGAACAGCATTAACAGAATTGAAGATTATCAACGAAGAACGGACGAAGGAATTGAACACGCTCAAAGCAATCAACGAGAAACAGGGGCAAGAATTAACGAAAGCCTCCAATCTCTTGACAACGCAAGAAGCGAAATTGAACGAAGCCTCGACGTCATTAGAAGAATTGAAAGAGCAAATCAAACGCAACAAACGAACTGAGCAACGTCTCAAACGGCAACGTGATACATGGGCCGTGGTAAGCGGTGTATTTGGATTAGCAGGTGCAATTCGTCGATGATTGAGAGGTGATCCATAATCTCCTGAGCATGAGCAGGTGGACTCATGGACTGATTTCAAAAGATTATCGAAAGAATGACAAAAGATTAAAAGGGCCTACTAACTTAGAAAATATCTAGGTTGGTAGGCCCTATTTTACTT
>OAUX01000255.1_pt1 | contig 29502 bp, 17 predicted proteins | sample 1501311 | NCBI WGS metagenome assembly OAUX01 (sample SAMEA2580066, study PRJEB22360) | human gut metagenome | reverse complement strand
AATCATTGCAGAAAAGCCGTCTGTGGCACGTGAGATCGCCCGTATCGTGGGCGCGACAAAGAGAGAGGAAGGATATTTCGAGGGAGGCGGCTACGCCGTGACATGGGCATTCGGCCACCTCGTCCAGCTTGCCATGCCCGACGGCTACGGCATACGCGGCTTTGTCCGTGACAACCTGCCCGTCATCCCCGAATCCTTCACGCTCATCCCCCGTCAGGTCAAGACGGAGAAGGGCTACAAGCCCGACAGCGGCGTGGTCGCGCAGATAAAAATTATAACCCGTCTGTTCAACGGCAGCGAACAGATCATCGTGACGACCGATGCCGGGCGTGAGGGTGAACTTATCTTCCGCTACCTCTACCATTACATCGGATGCACCACCCCCTTTGTGCGCCTTTGGATAAGCTCGCTTACCGACAAGGCTATCCGCGAGGGACTGCGCAACCTCGAAGCAGGCAGCAGATACGACAACCTCTATCTCGCCGCCAAAGCGCGGAGCGAATCCGACTGGCTCGTGGGCATCAACGGCACGCAGGCACTCTCCATCGCCGCCGGACACGGCACATACTCCGTCGGACGGGTGCAGACCCCCACGCTGGCGATGGTGTGCGCACGCTACTGGAAGAACCGCCGTTTCACGGTGGAACCGTTCTGGCAGCTCCATATCGCCGCTGACGGAGGCGACGGTGATACCGTGAAATTCTCGTCCACCGAGAAATGGAAGGAAAAAGAGCCTGCCACAGCCCTATATAATAAGGTAAAGGAAGCAGGTACAGCCACCGTCACGAAAGCGGAACGCAAGGAGAAGACAGAGGACACTCCGCTCCTGTACGACCTAACCACGCTCCAGAAGGAGGCCAACGCCAAGCACGGCTTCACGGCGGAGCAGACACTCGAAATCGCGCAGAAGCTCTACGAAAAGAAGCTCATCACCTATCCGAGAACCGGAAGCCGCTACATTCCCGAAGACGTGTTCGCGGAAATCCCCAAGCTGCTTGCCTTCATCGGCAACCTGCCCGAATGGAAGGAGAAGGTGCAGCCGAAAGCCGTACCGACACGCCGCAGCGTGGACGGCGGCAAGGTGACGGACCACCATGCCCTGCTCGTCACGGGCGAGAAGCCGCTGTTCCTCTCCAAAGAGGACAACACCGTCTATCAGATGATAGCCGGGCGTATGATCGAGGCTTTCTCCGAAAAATGCGTCAAGGACACCGCCACCATTACGGCGGAGTGTGCCGGAGTGGAGTTCGTGGCAAAAGGCAGCATCATCAGACAAGCCGGATGGCGTGCCGTCTATGGCAAGGAGAACGGAGAAGAGAACAATAAGCCGGAGGAAACTGCCGCCATTCCCGACTGGAAGGAAGGCGACACGCTGGCACTGAAAGCCGCCTCCATCACGGAGGGGAAGACCAAGCCCAAGCCGCTGCATACCGAAGCTACCCTGCTGTCCGCTATGGAAACGGCTGGCAAGGAAATCGAGGACGACGCATTGCGTCAGGCAATGAAGGACTGCGGCATCGGCACACCCGCCACCCGTGCCGCCATTATCGAAACGCTTTTCAAGTGCGGCTATATGGAACGCTGCAAGAAGTCGCTTGTTCCCACCGAAAAGGGGCTTGCCCTCTACTCGGTCGTGAAGGCGATGCGCATCGCCGATGTCGCCATGACGGGAGAATGGGAAAAGGAACTGGCACGCATCGAGCGCGGGGAACTGCCCGCCGATGACTTCCGCAAGGAGATTGAGGCATATACACGGGAGATTACTTCCGAACTGCTCTCATGCGACAAACTGTTCGCCCGCAGGGATTCCGGCTGCAAGTGCCCCAAGTGCGGGACGGGAACGATGCAGTTCTACGGCAAGGTGGTACGTTGCGACAACACGGAGTGCGGACTTCCCGTGTTCCGCCTGAAGGCAAACCGTACCCTCTCCGACGATGAAATCAAAGACCTGCTCACCGACGGACACACGAAGCTGCTCAAAGGCTTCAAGAGCAAGCAGGGCAAGAGCTTCGATGCCGTAGTCGCCTTTGACGGGGATTATAACACGGTTTTCGTGTTCCCTGAAAGGAAAAGTAAAGCGACCTCTGCGAAAAGAAGAAAATAATCTCTAACTTTGCCACTGGTTCAGAGTAATGAATTGTTCTTCGATACCGGATTACACTCATGCTTTGGATTTAGTGGTGGCACTCGGAGGGATACCGGGTGCCTTTTTCTTCTCCTTTTCCAACGATTATCCCTATCATCATTATCTATCCACTAAATTCCAAAGTAATGAACAACAAGAAGAAAAACGAGGGGCGGACCGACTTTTCCTATTACGGTCTGTACCTGCTGGACTACCTCACCACGAACAAGTTTGAACAGGCGACCGATGAAACCTTCATCCGTGAACGCGCCGACCGTGCCGCCGAAGCGTATGAACGGGCAAGGCTCGAAGGCTATCCCGCCGACGGAGCGCAGGAACTGGCGATGAAGGTGCTTACGGAGGGGCTTCACTACTCCAAGTACGCCATCCTGCGCGAAGTCGTGGAGAACGAGTTTGCCGGTGAAGTGCCGGAAGCGGAGCGTGAAGCCTTTACCCGAAAACTGCTGCCGCTTGTCGGAAACGTATTCTCCATCTATGACCTCTCGGACGACAATTTCGCCCTGTCGCCCGAATACGACCTGCTCTACACGGAGCTGACGGGAGCCGTCGTCCTCTATATCGAAGAGTATGGCGTTTAACCGCAAACAGAGGCTGCGGGACAACATCGAGGCGATAAGGACGGCATTCGTCCTTGACAGGGAACAGCGCACACCCACCGCACGCGAACGGCTGTTGCTGGAGCGTTATTGCGGCTTCGGGGGACTGAAATGCATACTCAACCCTGCAAGGGAATTGACGGATGCCGTACACTGGGCGAAATCCGACCTCGAACTGTTTGCCCCTACCGTGGAACTGCACAAGTTGCTACGGGAGAACACAAAAGACGATACGGAGTACAAGCGGTACATGGATGCCATGAAGCAGTCCGTGCTTACAGCCTTCTATACCCCGCCGGAGATAACCGGAACCATCGCGGACGTGCTGCATGAACATGGAATCCGTCCCGACCGGGTGCTGGAGCCGTCGGCAGGTGTAGGCGCATTCGTGGACTCCGTGCTGGAGAACAGACCGGATGCGGACATCATGGCTTTTGAGAAAGACCTGATGACGGGCAAGATACTGAATCACCTGCATCCCGGACAGAAAGTAAGGGTACAGGGCTTCGAGAAGATAGAAAAGCCGTTCATGAACCACTTTGATCTTGCCATCTCCAATATACCGTTTGGTGATGTAGCGGTGTTCGACCCGGATTTTTCGGGCAGCAAGGATCCTGCAAGGCACTCGGCGGCACGGACGATACACAATTACTTTTTCCTGAAAAGCCTTGACGCGGTGCGTGAAGGCGGAATCGTGGCGTTCATCACCTCGCAGGGGGTACTGGATGCCCCGACCAACGCGCCCATACGCGAGTATATGATGAACCATGCCAATCTGGTGGGCGTAGCCCGCCTGCCGAACAACCTCTTTACGGATAACGCGGGAACGGAGGTGGGCAGCGACCTGATTATCCTGCAAAAGAACAGCGGAAAGAACGGTGAACTGTATTACAACGAAAAACTCTTCGTGCAGACCGAACAGACCCCTATCGGCACTTCCGTAAATGGGTATGTATGGAGCATCGGCTCGCTTTCACACACGGATTTGATCAGAAGTACCGACCCGTACGGGAAACCAGCCTATAAACTCCTGCACTGTGGGGACATCGCACAACTGGCGGAAGACTTGCGGGAGCATCTGAAAATAGAACTGCAACAACTTGACAGGAAACTGTATGAGAGACACAGGCTGCATCCGACAAAGGAGGAAAGCACGGCTGCGGAAGTGCAACCTGCTCCGAAAACAGAAAAGGTATCACCTTCTGTAATAGCCCCCGTTTCTGTAATTGAGCCTGTCAAGGGAGTGGAGAAGCCGCAGGCACAGCCCATAGAGGAAAAGCCGGAGATTGAGCCGCGCCAACCCAATCATTCGTCAGCCGTACAGCTTACCCTGCTCGACCTTTGGGGTATGCCCATAGAGGAACCGGTAAAAAAGAAAAAGGCAGCGAAAAAGGAAAGCAAGCCGAAGCCTATGCCGTCCACGCCTAAACCGCAAGTCAAAGTTACTCCACCCGTTGAAGCCGCCAAGCCGGTAAACGGTAATAAGGAAGAAAAGCCGGAAAATGCCGAAAAGCCAAACGACCCGGACGACATTTACGCCACTCTGGATTGGGAAACCAATCCTCCCATTAACGGCTTCTATGAGACAATGATGAGCCTGACAGCGGAACGGCGCAAGGCCCTACGGCTTGAGGCAGAACGGCACAGGCAGGAACAACTGAAAAAGATGGGTATCAAAGACACGTTGAACCCTGCTTTTGCGCCTTCTTCGGACAATATGGATAAAAAGCCGGAACAAACGGAAGAAATAAAGCAACCTGAAACACTGGCAGAAGTTGTGCCTACTTCCGAAACGGTTGCCACTTCCCTGTTCCCGGAACTTGAAACGGAAAAGCCGAAGGAGGAAGTCATGGACCTTTCTCCCCGTCCGTTCAACGGCCTGCTGGAGCCACACCACCGTGACGGCTCGATGGTGCTGGATGCTTCACGCAATCTCGGTTACCTGAAAGACCTCACGCCTTACGGTGCGACCTTCCAACCGCTCGACCTCCGTGGCTATCAAAAAGAGAAAGCGATGCTGTATATATCGCTCCGTGACGCTTACGAACGTCTGTATAGCCACGAGACGGAGAACCATACGGAACACAAACCGCAGCGCGGGTATCTCAACACCTACTACGATGAGTTTGTCATGCGTTACGGTAACCTCAACGCCAGACAGAACGTGAAACTGGTGATGATGGATGCCGGAGGGCGCGACATCCTTTCGCTGGAACGTGCGGAGGACGGCAAGTTTGTCAAGGCGGACATCTTCGACCGTCCCGTTTCCTTCTCGGTGGAGAGCCGTGTCAATGCAGGCTCTCCCGAAGAAGCCTTGTCCGCATCGCTCAACAAGTTCGGCACGGTCAATCTCGGCTATATGCGGGAGATAACCGACACCACGGAAGAGGAACTGCTTGGTGCCCTCAAGGGGCGCATCTTCTACAACCCGCTCGTAACCGGTTACGAAATCAAAGACCGCTTCATCGCGGGGAACGTGATAGAGAAGGCGGAACGCATAGAGGGCTGGATGGAGGACAATCCCGAAAGTGAGCGGATGCCGGAGGTGAAACAGGCGTGGGAGGCATTGAAGGAGGCCGAACCGCAGCGCATCGCCTTTGAAGACCTCGACTTCAATTTCGGGGAACGCTGGATTCCCACGGGTGTGTATGCCGCCTACATGAGCCACCTTTTCGACACGGACGTGAAAATAGCCTACTCCGCAAGCATGGACGAGTTTTCCGTGGCGTGCGGCTACCGCACCATGAAGATCACGGACGAGTTTTTAGTAAAGGGCTATTACCGGAACTATGACGGTATGCACCTGTTGAAGCACGCCCTGCACAACACCTGCCCCGACATGATGAAAAGTATCGGCAAGGACGAGAACGGCAACGACATCAAGGTACGCGACAGCGAGGGCATACAGCTCGCCAACGCGAAGATAGACGAAATCCGTAACGGGTTCTCCGAATGGTTGGAAGAACAGTCGCCGCAGTTCAAGGAACGGCTCACGACGATGTATAACCGCAAGTTCAACTGTTTCGTGCGCCCGAAGTATGACGGCTCGCACCAGACCTTCCCCGACCTCAATCTGAAAGGCTTGGCAAGCCGGGGTATCAAGAGCGTCTATCCCTCGCAGATGGATTGCGTCTGGATGCTGAAACAGAACGGCGGCGGGATCTGCGACCACGAGGTGGGAACCGGCAAGACGCTGATAATGTGCATAGCGGCACATGAGATGAAGCGTCTGAACTTGGCGCACAAGCCGATGATTATCGGGCTGAAAGCGAATGTGGCGGAGATTGCCGCCACCTATCAGGCGGCCTATCCTAACGCCCGCATCCTCTACGCTTCTGAAAAGGACTTTTCGACCGCCAACCGTGTGCGTTTCTTCAACAACATCAAGAACAACGACTATGATTGCGTCATCATGTCGCACGACCAGTTCGGGAAGATACCGCAGTCGCCGGAGTTGCAGCAGCGCATCCTGCAGGCGGAGCTTGACACGGTGGAGGAAAATCTCGAAGTCTTGCGACAGCAGGGCAAGAACGTGTCGCGGGCGATGCTGAAAGGGCTGGAGAAGCGCAAGCACAACCTTGTGGCGAAGCTGGAGAAGGTGGAACACGCCATCAAGTCCCGCACGGATGATGTGGTGGACTTCAAGCAGATGGGCATCGACCACATCTTCATTGACGAGAGTCACCAGTTCAAGAACTTGACTTTCAACACCCGTCATGACCGTGTGGCGGGATTGGGAAACTCGGAAGGAAGCCAGAAGGCCCTGAATATGCTCTTTGCCATCCGTACCATACAGGAACGCACGGGCAAGGACTTGGGGGCTACGTTCCTTTCGGGCACGACCATTTCCAACAGTCTGACGGAACTGTACCTGCTCTTCAAATACCTGCGCCCCAACGAACTGGAACGGCAGGACATCCGCTGTTTCGATGCTTGGGCTGCCATCTTCGCCAAAAAGACGACCGATTTTGAGTTCAACGTAACGAACAATATCGTTCAGAAGGAGCGTTTTCGCTATTTCATCAAGGTGCCGGAGCTTGCCGCCTTCTACAACGAGATTACCGACTACCGCACGGCGGAGGATGTAGGTGTGGACAGACCAAACAAGAATGAGATACTGCACCACATACCGCCCACACCGGAGCAGGAGGACTTCATACAGAAGCTGATGCAGTTTGCCAAAACCGGCGATGCCACTCTGCTTGGCAGGTTACCCCTGTCGGAAACGGAGGAAAAGGCGAAGATGCTCATCGCCACCGACTACGCGAGAAAGATGGCTCTTGATATGCGCATGATAGACCCGAACTACGAGGACCATCCCGACAACAAGGCAAGCCATTGTGCCAAGATGATTGCAGAGTATTACCACAAGTACGAGACGCACAAGGGTACGCAGTTCGTGTTCTCCGACTTGGGGACATACCAGCCGGGGGAAGGATGGAACGTGTACAGCGAGATAAAACGCAAGTTGGTGGAGGATTACGGCATACCGGCAAGTGAGGTGCGCTTCATTCAGGAGTGTAAGACGGATAAGGCTCGTAAGGCGGTGATAGATGCCATGAACGCAGGGACAGTGCGAGTGCTGTTCGGCTCCACAAGTATGCTCGGAACGGGCGTGAATGCGCAGAAAAGATGCGTCGCCATCCATCACCTTGATACACCGTGGCGACCGTCCGACCTGCAACAGCGTGACGGACGGGGTGTTAGAGCCGGGAACGAGATTGCCAAGCATTTTGCCGAGAACAACGTGGATATCATCATCTACGCGGTGGAAAAGTCGCTGGACAGCTACAAGTTCAATCTGCTGCACTGCAAGCAGACGTTCATATCGCAGCTCAAAAGTGGAGCGATGGGCGCACGTACTATCGACGAGGGAGCAATGGACGAAAAATCGGGTATGAACTTCTCGGAGTATATGGCGTTGCTCTCCGGCAATACCGACCTTTTGGATAAGGCGAAATTAGAGAAGCGTATCGCCTCGCTCGAAGGGGAACGCAAGTCGGTCAACAAGGGCAAGCGCGATTCGGAGTTCAAGCTGGAATCCAAGACGGGAGAACTGCGCAACAACACGGCTTTCATCGAAGCCATGACGGAAGACTGGAACCGTTTTCTTTCCGTTGTGCAGACTGATAAGGAAGGCAGCCGCCTTAATCTTGTCAAGGTGGACGGCGTGGATTCAACGGATGAGAAGGTCATCGGTAAGCGTTTGCAGGAAATCGCCAAGAACGCCACGACTGGTGGACTGTACAAGGCTGTCGGGGAACTTTACGGCTTTCCGATAAAGGTGGTCAGCGAGAGGACACTCAAAGAAGGTCTGGAGTTCACTGACAACCGCTTCGTGGTGGAGGGTAACTACAAGTACACCTACAACAACGGGCATCTGGCGATGGCAGACCCGATTGCTGCCGCACGAAACTTTCTGAACGCATTGGAGAGGATTCCGACCATCATCGACCAGTACAAGTCTAAGAACGAAGTGCTGGAAAAGGAGATTCCGCAGTTGCAGGAGATAGCGGGCAAGGTGTGGAAGAAGGAGGACGAGCTGAAACAGCTGAAGTCCGAACTCGCCGCACTGGACCGCAAGATACAGCTTGAGCTGGCTCCGGCTCAGGAAAACACGGAAGAGAACCGGCAAGGCAACGAGAAAAAACAGACGGAACAACAGCCGGAAAGCCCGCACGTGGACTTTGTACGCAGTCATTTAATTATAGGGAGACCCGGTTTATCGGAATCCAAAGGTGTAAAACTTTAATATCGAAGTCTTGACAGAAAAAGCCAGTGGTTGAATTTTTCACCACTGGCTTTAATTCTAATAATTTTTCAATCTAATATGACCGAATCTATAACGTTAAATCATAGATTATGTGTCTATTTGTGAAGAAAAAGACGTAACTTTGTATCAAAATCAAATAAGCATAACAATGGAGCCATCTATATACAGTTTTTCACTTTATACCGCACTGCCGTTGATGTTATTCTTCGGCTTTTATTTTTTGTTTGCAAAGACTCCTGAAAAGAAAATTTTCAAGAATTATCTCCGCTCCCGACAGATTATGGGTATAGCTATGCTGCTGCTTTCGGCAAATTATTCGGTACATTTCTTCTTTGGTATCCGATTCAAAAATGCGGATTCTGCCATATTGATGAACATGTCCACATACTTCCTGTGCTATTCTCTGTTCAGTTCGGCATTGATAATGTTGCTTGATCGTTTTTACATTACCAAACGGCGTGTGTGGACACATATCATTTTATGGATTATATTTTCAACTCTTTCCGGAGTTGTGTTGTTCCTGTTGCCAAGCGGAATCATGCAAAAATTCTCTTTATTTGCTTTAGCTGTATGGTTAGTCGTTTTTGGAGTCGTTTTAGCTCGCAGAGTCATAATTGCATACCGTAGAGCCATTCGGATTTTCAATGAAACTCAGGCGGATGATATAGGTACATATATCGAATGGCTTTCCATATTCACTTATTGGGCTGTTATCTTCGGTGTCGGATGCGGATTGCTGACATTTCTGCCAGACAAATATGTTTTTATCTGGATTTTGTCGTCAATACCGTTCTACAGCTATCTTTTCTACAGCTATCAGAACTACCTGCTGTTCTATGAACAGGTGGAAAATGCTTTTGAGCAAGATATACAGTCTGAAGAAGAACTTCTGACAGATACAGAAACAGAACCTAAAATAGTTTCTGAGAAAGAAGTTCCAGTGTCCTATACAGAAATTATAGAGAAAGTGGCCAACTGGATAAAGACAGACGGCTATGTCCAGCAGGGACTTACCATAAAAGAACTGTCCGAAATACTTCATACGAACCGTACCTATCTTTCCGCTTATATCAAGACTACGTATAAAATGACATTCCGCGAATGGATAACCGGTCTCCGGTTGGAGTATGCGAAAAACATACTGAAGGAGCATCCGGAGATCAATATACAGAAGCTGGCTGAGTCTTCCGGTTTTCTTTCCCGCAGTAACTTTATCAAATTATTTACCGAGAAGGAAGGATGTACGCCTGCCAAGTGGAAAAAAGCAAATCTGAAGTGATTTGCGTGGTAAAAATCCGATGAAAAAGCTCTCAGAAACCCATTTTCCAAAAGTGCTCATACTACAAAAAGTGCTAATTCGACAGCCACAAAAGTGCTAATTCGACAACTCAAAAAGTGCCGATTTGACAAAATAAGTGCTCAGACGACAATGTGAAAAGTGCTCAAACGACAATTTTTATAAAACGCTGTGTTTTAGCAAAAAAAGTTTTTGTAATATTTTGGGCGCTGAATGGCATTTATTACCTTTGGAGATGACAAAGATAATGAATTCAAGTTTATATGAGCAGAAAAATCACTTTTCTTACCCTGTTTCTGTGGCTGATGACGCTAACTTTTCCTGTCATTGCGCAGCAGAAAGCAGACACGACCTACACCTTCCGGTTCGTTACGCAGAAGGACATGTTCTACGTGCCTTGGAATGGCAATGACACGGAACTTGCCCGCCTGTTGGAATGTATCGAAAACAACAAAGCAACAATTCTTGACGGCAAACTGCCGCTATTGGTTGACGGATATTGCAATTCGCAGAGCAGTGAAGTCAAGAACCTTGCAACAGCGAAGATTCGTGCCAACCGTGTGAAATCAGAACTGATTACACGAGCGAAAATCAAGGAAGAAAACTTCATTACCCGCAATCATGTGACAGAGGGTGATTTTGTCACCGTGCGCCTGACGGTACCGGTAAAGGAAACAGCCGTGACGGATGCGGAAGCAGAAGCACGACGCAAGGCGGAAGCCGAACGCTTAGAAACCGAGAAGCGTGCCGAGCAGGAACGGCTTGCCGAAGAGCAGCGCAAGGCGGAAGAAGCCCGACTTGCCGCTGAAAAGGCAGAAGCCGAGAAAACCGCTCAACAAAATACACTTGCCGACACGCTGTCGGAAACCAAAATCACAACTGATTATCATCTCTCCCTGCGTGCCAACCTGCTGCGCTGGGCTACCTTGACACCAGATTTAGGACTTGAATGGCGCATCTGTCCATCGTGGGGCATTGCCGTAAACGGCTCGTGGACTTCTTGGAGCTGGAGTGACAAAGACCGCCGCTATGCACTCTGGGAAGTGGCTCCGGAAGTACGTTACTATATGGGTGAGAAGAAAGCCTGGCATCTGGGCGCGATGTTCAAGGCTGGACAGTTCAACTACAAGCTTTCCGAAACAGGCAAGCAGGGCGACCTGATGGGTGGCGGCATCACCGCCGGCTATCAGCTGCGACTAAACAAGGCATTAGATCTTGATTTCAACCTCGGTTTGGGCTACCTGAATGCCGATTTCGAAAAATATGAAGTCATCGACGGTGTACGTGTACGCCGCGGCAACGAGACAAAAGATTGGTGTGGCCCCATCAACGCCGGTGTAACATTGGTATGGAAGTTATTCTAATACGGAGGAATAGAGTATGAAAGCAAGACAATATATAAATATGGTAGGAATGGCAGCCGCCGTGCTGCTCTCTTCCTGCGTGAAGGACACGCTTTATGACACGCCGCATCCCGACTATGGGAAGATTGCGGTGACAGCCGACTGGTCGGCACGCGGTGAGGGTATCGACATACCTACCACATGGACGGTTACCATGGGTGACTATACGGGTACGGAGACTTCCGCCACCCATGCCCCCAACCATCTGTTTGCTCCGGGCAGCTACACCCTTGCGGTGTGGAACCCTGCTGAAGGAATCATGGTAAATGGTACCACCGCCACCATTGCCGCAGCCACGGGAAACCGGGCAGGCACGGATGCCTTTGTGAACAATGCCCCGGGATGGTTCCTCACCTATACAGAACAGGTGACCATCGAGAAAGACAAGGACTATCCGCTGACCGCCGCAATGAAGCAGCAGGTACGCGAACTGACGCTTGTCGTCGAACCTACGGGTGATGCCGCCGGACGCATCACGGAGATTGTTGCCCATCTGACAGGTGCAGCCGGAACACTCGACTTCGCTACCGATACCTACGGAGCCGCTTCGAACGTCGTGCTGCCCTTCACCAAGATTACCGAAGGTGACGATGCCGGCAAGTGGAAAGCCACGGTGCGGCTGCTGGGTGTGACCGGCACGGAACAACTGCTGACGGGTGAAATCCGCTATGCTGACGGCAACCCGACCCCCACCACGCTGAAAAGCGACCTCACAGAAGCTCTCAAGGAGTTCAACACCGGAAAGGGCGAATCGCTGACCCTCGGCGGAACGCTGGTTGAGACTCCCGAAGGCATGGAAGTGGACGGAGCCGAAATCAACGGCTGGGAAGAAGTGAAAGGTGATGATGTAAATGCCGATTTGTAAAATAATTAGCAAACCGAACGCAGAAGCAAAGCTTGCTTTGATTTTGCTGAGGTGCAGCAATTATTGAAATGGAATTTAACTAATAAAATGACAGATATAATGAAGACAAGATTTTTTGCACTTGCAGCGCTCGCCCTCGCACTTGTAGCCTGCAACAACGACAACGAGAACCTGAATGGTGACCCCGTGGCCGCCCAGTTTACCGCCGACATCGCCCCCGCCACCCGCGCCAGCGGAACCACCTGGACTGGCGGCGACCGTATCGGCATCACCGACATCGGCAACGATTCCCAGTACGGCAACGTGCCTTTCATCCTGAAAAACGGGAAATTTGAGGCAGAAGGAAAGGTCATCTATATCGAAGATGCAAAGACCCATACTTTCCGCGCCTACTATCCGTACAACGCGGCGGGAGGCATCCTCACAGCCACGACCGATGCCACGGCGCAGCAAAACCAGCCTGCCATCGACTTCCTCTTTGCTTCAGGAGCCACGGGAGACAAAAACAACCCGGTAGTAAGCTTCACCGACAAAACCGCCAAAGGCGGTGAAGACAACTCCTTCCACCACCGCATGAGCCAGATAACCCTTACCTTCGAGGCGGGCGACGGCGTGAATTTCAGCGTGGTCAAGCCTGAACGTTACACGCTGGACGGATTGTTACTCACCGGTACGTTCAACACGGCCGACGGTATTGCCACCGCAGACAACGGACTACAGACCGGAGAACTGACCATGAATCTGGCAGACGGCAATCTCACGTCATCGATCATCCTCTTCCCGCAGACAGTTGCATCCCTGCCGTTGGTTGTGAATTACAAAGGTCAGGAATATCATGCCACACTCACCATGCCCGAAGGCGCACTGCAGGCGGGCAACAACTATACCTATACCGTCAAGGTACGCAACAAAGTCCTTGAAGTCAGCGAAGCCACCATTGCAAAGTGGAACGATATAGACGGCGGAGAAGTGAATGCTAGCCTGTAAGATATTAATAATTAATTGATTAGGTTGAAGAATTATGAGACATAGAATTTTTATCCCCGCAGCCACCGCACTGCTGTTCGCCCTCGCCGCCTGCACGCAGGACGAACTTGCTGGCGATAACCGTCTGCCCGAAGGTGAATACCCCGTCGTCATCCGTGCCACCGGACTGTCCGTAGAAGCAACGCCGCTGGCAGCCCCTTCCACCCGTGCCGCTGTGGACGGCGACTGGCAGGGCGTCACTTCCGTGGCACTCAAGATGGGCGATGCGGTAAAGGAATATACCGTAACGGCTTCTACCGATTTCAAGAGTGCCACGCTTTCACGCGAGAACGACCCGTACTACTGGACCAGCCGCGACCCGATTACCGTATCGGCATGGTGGCCCTTCAACAATGCCGACATCACACAGATGCCTGCCGTGAAGGTGGCCGAAGACCAAAGCAAATTGGCTGACTTCCAGAACAGCGACTTCATCTCTGCTGAGAACCGGAAGGTGGAATTTAACAACCCGAAACTTGAATTTACCCACCGCACGGCACGCGTGACAATCGAACTGAAGCCCGGCACGGGATTCACGAGCGTCGCCGGTGCCACGGTGATCCTCGTGAGCCTGTCCGCCGATAACGGCAACCCGACCGCCATCAAGACTTACAACGCAAGCGGCAACACCTACGAGGCACTGACCGCCCCGCAGACCGTTGCGGCAGGCAAGCCGTTCATCCGGGTGGAACTCGGCAGCGGCACCTTCTACTTCCGTCCGCAGAACAACGTCGTATTAGAGGCTGGCAACCGCTATAAATACACCGTCAAGGTGAACGCCACCGGCTTGACGTTAGAGGGTTGCACCATCGGTGACTGGGCTGACGGTGGCGGCGAAAGCGGCGAGGCTGAGGATTTGGGCTATTCTATACAGAACGACGGCAGTTACATGGTCTATAACGCTGACGGCCTACTGGCATGGAACAAAGCCGCACAAAAGGACGAATCGATTAATTGCACCCTCACCGCCGACATCGACCTGACGGGTAGGGATTGGACACGGATAGACACATGGCCTGGCTACTCCGGCGTCTTTAATGGGCAGGGACACCGCATTACGGGATTAAACTTTTCAGCAGCGACTACTGAACTTTTTGGGTTATTAAATGTACGTGGTGTGATAAAGAACCTACAACTCATAGATGTGAATCTGTATGGCAGTAGTGGATCAGCAGCTGGAATAGTGGAGCAAAATGAGGGTCAAATCATTGCCTGCTCTGTGACGGGAAAAATTTCTGCATATGGTAGAACTTGTGGTATAGCCGATTTAAATTATGGCAGTATCACAGCTTGCTGGTTTGACGGCACATTGAAAGATTATGAATCTGGAGCTATAGTGCGTTTCAACTACAATACTATAACTTCCTGTTATTGGGGAGGCAATGCCGAGCGAGGAGAATTCCGTAATTTTGGAGGAACGGTAGATGCCACGAAGGTGGACGGCGCGACCGTGAAATGGCAGACAGCCGTCGACGGCATGAACATCGCCCTCACCGACAATGACTACCAGTGGGCACTCGGCACAGACGGTCTGCCCGTACTGCAAAAGAAACAATAACAACCCCTAAACAACACGCATCATGAAACGAACAACCATCCATATATCCGCAGCCATCGCCCTGCTGCTCGGCCTTGCCGCCTGCACACAGGACGAAGCGGGCTTCCTACCAGAAGGGGCGGAAGGCACACCCATCGTCTTCACCGCCACGGGGCTGAACCCCGCCGCGACAGCCACCGCCGGCACCCGTGCCCCAGCGGATGGCAATTGGACGGGTGTGCAGAGCGTGGCAGTCATGATGGACGGCATGGTGAAGACGTACAACGTGACGCCCTCCACCGCCGACCCCACCAGCGCCACACTGACCTCCACCGACCCGTACTACTGGACCAACCACAACGACATCACCGTCACGGCGTGGTGGCCCTACACCGCTGGCGAGACAACTCCGCCTGCGGTAAAGGTAAAAGCCAACCAAAGTGCCCAGAAAGACTTTGAGGGCAGCGACCTCATCGTAGCCGACGGACAGACGGTGACCTACGGTAGCCCCACGCTCCGCTTCACCCACCGCACGGCACGGGTGACCATCGTTCTGACGGACTACACCGAGGGGCTGGCATCCGTGCAGCTGACGGGCCTCTCCACCGAAGGCGACAACCCGGATATAATCGTCCCGTATGACAAGGGCAGCAACACCTACACCGCCATCGTAGCCCCGCAAAGTGTGGCAGCTGGCACGGCCTTCATTACCTGCACCTTCACTAACGGCAAGACCTTAGTTTATAAGATGAAGAATGCTACCGACTGGCAGGCGGGCGGTGAATATACCTACACCGTCTCCCTCGCTACGGCAAGAGGCTATATCATAGAGGACGACGGCAGCTACACGGTCTATAACGCCGACGGTCTGATGAATATAGCCGAATTAGTGAACGGAGGTAAGACCGACATTAACATTACCCTCGACAAAAACATTGACCTCACAGGCAAAGACTGGACACCGATAGGCACAGACTACGACAACTCATACAAAGGCACCTTCGACGGTGGCGGCCATACCATTACGGGGCTGACCTTTACGACAAATGACGAATATGCGGGTCTGTTCGGCTGGCTCAATAGAGCTGGTACGGTGAAGAACGTGGTGATGGAGGGCGTACAGATAACAAGCAATCAAATATATGGCGGCAGTATTGGCGGCGTGGTAGGATATGGCTGGGGCACCATTGAAAACTGCTCGGTGTCGGGCAGCGTCAGCGGCACGATGTATGTCGGCGGTGTGGTGGGTGTTCAAATAGGCGGTTCCATCACCGGATGCAGTTCCTCTGCCACAGTGAAGGGAACGGTCGATGTCGGCGGCGTGGCAGGTCAGACGAATTCGAGTGCCACCTTGACCGCTTGCTATGCCACAGGCAACGTGATCATAGAAATGGACCCCAAAAAGAATATCGCTGGCGGCAGTCTGGTGGGAATGAACGCAGGAATCAGCCTCCTTGCCTGCTATGCCACGGGCAACGTAGCCAGTACGGGTAGTAGCACCGGCAAAGTACATATCGGCGGCTTTTTGGGAAATAACTACACCACCGTGACCGCCTGCTATTGGAAGAACAATCATGAACAAGGCATCGGCTACAATAAAGAAAACATCGTCCCCGAAGCCACGAAGGTGGACGGCACTGGCGTTACCTGGAAGAATGCCGTTGATGCCATGAACACCGCCTTGCAGAACGCAGGCTCAAAGTGGCGTTACGAACTTAAAGGAGCATTGCCTACCTTGAGGAAGCAGTAAGCCGTTGCGGGCGGAAATGTTCCGCCCGCAACGAACATTAACCGAAGTATAACCCCAATAAAAAAAGGAGGACGTGCTGGAACACACGGAGAATCCACCATATAGGTTTTGGCATCAAGGCATTGTTAATAATAATATAGACTCCAGTGTAAATATGGAAGCTGTAAGCCGGACATTGTCAAGATTGGTGCTCATTAAAGGCAACAAATCAAGTAATTAAATTAAAAACATGGGACTTTTTCACAGAGACAAGAAAAATAATGACGATGAGCCGGACAGTGTTCAAACCAATTCATTCTCTGATATTATGAATGGTTTGCAGTACGCCGTAAACTGTGCACAAGATACATTACAGAATCATCAGATACAAAATCTGACCAGACTTTTTGAAGGAACAAATGCAAATAACGCAAATACGTTCCAATCGAAAAAAATCATGGTTGGAGACAAGACTATTGATATTCCACTTATAGCCTTGATATCCCATCATTATCTTGCAATGGATAATGTGCAGATAAAGTTCAAGGCGAAGGTCGGAAGCGTGGAATCACAGATCCCGGAAAACAACTTGCTGTTATCCAGTCCGCACAGAGCCAATCTCCAGATGCAGATGAGCAACATAAAACCGGATGCGGATGATGTCATGGAGGTTTGCGTCAATTTTAAGGTTCAGGAGACTCCGGAGAGTATTTCCCGAATTATTGACGATTTTGTAAAAAATATCTAACAATTTTAAAACTCAAGTTTCGCAAGTGATTTAGGCCGCCGCCCCGGCGAGGTCTAGCCGGTCGAAAGCCATCTTCACTGCTTTGATTTGATGATTGTTGTTTATTACGTTTTCAGTTAACTCAAACGGATCGCAGGATAAGAACTCAGCAATGACGTTGATGACCTCTATAATGAGTCCCCAGATTCTCTGGACGACTGTAAGTTCTACGGTTTCGCCGGTTATTTCAGCGAACAGGCCGCCAATGGTCTCGTACGATTCAAAGCGCTTGACGGTTCCGAGTATGTTGTACTGTATCATGCACAGGGACAGCGCAGCAACCTGCCCGGCGAAGTCCACGCACTGGCATTTGCCCAAGTTCAGAAGTCCCTTCATCTCCTTATGAGCCACTTCGATACACCATCTTCTGGCATAAAGTTCGAAAGCCCTCTTGGCGTCAATGCCCATATCCGTCGTGATGAGGGCGTTCCAGGAACCGTTGCCCTTCTTGTAGAAGAAGAGCTGGACATCCTTTCCGGCATACTTGGCCTTGATGGAGGCGCAGGTGTAGCCAATGGAGCGGTTTCTCTTGGTGGCCTTGGCTTTCTCGAGCCGTTTGATGATGTCCCGGGCACAGAGGTCGCCCAAAGCCGTCTCATATTTGGTCTTGCCCATCTTGATCATCCCGATGAGGTGGCACTTGAGGTGCCTGCTGTGGATGAACTGGAGCAGTTCAGCACAAGGGAACCAGCTGTCAACCAGCAGGTAGTCAAAGCGGATACCCTCGATGATGGCTCTGCGGATCATCTTGATGGCGTTGGCAATCTTGGACTGGAACATCTCCTCCTTGCGAGTATTGATCTTCTCCTCCTCGTTGCGCTCCTTGCTATATTGGGCGGCCTTCTGCTTCTTGGTAAGCCCCTGTGGTTTGCTGGCATCCTTGCCGGTCTCTGCCTGTATGGTGGCATCCACCATCAACTGGGTCTTGCCGTCCGTATAGCAGAGGAACATGGCCTTGAAGCCCAGGATACACTTCATCGCAGTGTGAGAAAACACCTTCCCAAGGCCCTCGGCCCTGTTCCCCCGCTTGGGGAGGTCGGTGTCATCGAGGATAAGGCAACGGGTAGCATCTTTGGCATCTGCCCTGCGGCTGATAAGGCCGATCAGCTGGCGGTTGATGGAATGGACAAGACGACGCCAGTCGATGCGACCGTCATCCATCAGGCGGTAGAACGTGTCCTTCTTGCAGGAAAACAGCTTGCCGAGGGCGCTGTCAGCATAGTCCGCCGGTGTCTTGACGGAGAAGAACGGATACAGGACGAGCAGTCTCACCAACTGGACGAAGGTGAACTTGCAGTTCGGGTTCTTAACCGGACCCACCGTTTTGGCCTGTATGACGAGCTTGCCCATCTCTTTGTTTACCGCGTTGACCGCCTTACTGGAGTCATTATGTCTGAAAAAGTCTTTGAGTTCAGAAATTATTTGTCTATTTTTGTTCATGGCTAAGGGCAACTATCTATGAGTATCGTAAACACAAGATAGTGATAATCAATGAATTATCAAAACCTTTAGCCTTTTTTATTTCAATTATTTTTCACTTGCGAAACTTGAGTTTTAAAATTCAAATGTTATGGCAGAAGAAATAAAGAACCAAGGGCAACAAGAAAATGCGGAAAACTTGAATGAAAATGTAAGCGGACAGGCGAAAGAAATTATCTCCGCTGCATTGGAAGAGACTCAAAACAGAGAAACTTCTCCAGTTCTTAAAGCAGATTCAAACGTGACTGACAAATTCAAGGGGCTTCCCATGCGGGAACTTATTGCAGCTCCACTTATTGCAGCAGCCGAAGCACAACAGGAATTGGCAGCGACAGCATGGAATTTCTACCAGCAAATTGCATTTGATGGTAAAAGCGGCAATAAAGCGCGTATATTGGAATTCGATGTCGAAAGACCGATACAGCAGGATGGAAAAATGACAACAATGTCACAAAGTGTCAAGGCTCCGTTTATAGGATTGGTGCCTATTCCTTCCCTGCTCATAGATCGCGTGGATGTCGATTTCCAGATGGAGGTTACCGATACATCAAACGTAAAAAGCACTACCAACGCAGAAGTAGAGGCAAAAGCTTCAGCAAAACATTGGTTTATAAATGCGGAAATCAGCGGCAAAGTCACGACCGCCTGCGAGAACACCCGCATGACCAACCAAACGGCAAAATACCAGATACATGTGACAGCCAGTCAGCAGCCGCAGACCGAAGGTCTGTCTAAACTGATGGATATAATGGCATCATGTATCGAGCCTATAACAAACGAAAGTAACAGTAAGTAAATATATGAATTTGATTCAAGCATTAAGATTGCCAAACAGTCAAGCAGTAATGACAAATATTGCACGGTTTCATTATCAAAATATTTATAATGTAGGTTTGACCCCTCCGATTGTCACGCAAAGTGATTTGACATTTCAAATAAAAGGATATACCCGTAACTATCGTTTTCTTAGATTAGACTATGCCTGTGTCATATATATTGCGGATAGAATAGCAGTCGTTGCTTCAAATGGCATAGATACTTTAAGTTCAGGTTTTTCGGGGTGTTATATGGCCAGTTTTAGGCACAATGGCATTAGGTATGTTGCTCATATTCCAACGCCTAACAATAGTATTAAAACATCATGGAATCGGGCGGTTAAAAATCAAATAATAGATAATGTTGTTCTTTTTAAACCTACTGAAGGATTGGCGAGAATCCCAGGAACAATTGGTATTTGGGGAATTATAACATTTAACGATAGATGTTATCGGCTTGATGTAAATGAAAACGCTCCTCCAAGTCAAGCCATACGTGGCCAAAGAATTTTTAACTCAATCCCGAGAAATCCCATACTAACAGAAATTCCATCTATCGCCGGTGGTCAGATGCCTTAATAATTATAACAATTGTAAATAAGGGAAGAATGGTTGTTTCATTGAGGAGTAGAATTCTATTCGGATATATAATTCTGGTGGCGGTCATAGGCAGCATGGCCGCCATTCTCATCCATGAACCTGCGAAGTTCCACGACCTATATGCGTATTTTAAATAACGGTATTTACACAAACAGCAAATGAGCGAACAATTCGTTACCACTACCAAGCATTTCCGCAAGCTGCTTGCCGCAGGCTATCTGTTGATAGTCCTGCTGGTGGGCGGCATCATCTGCACGTGGCTCGGAGAATGGCGCGACTTGGAGTTGCTGGAACGGGAGAACCGTGAAATCAACCGCTTCCGCAAGGAAACACACGATGCGTATGTGGGTGTGGTGGAGTTGTCTCTTTTGGGCGAGTCGGTGCTGGAATGGGACGATAAGGATGTGGCGGCATACCGGCGGCAACGGATGACGGTGGATAGTATGCTTTGCCGCTTCAAGAGCCATTACGAATCGGTGCGCATAGACAGCGTGCGCCACTTGCTGGAGGACAAGGAAAAGCGGCTGTGCGCCATCATGGAGGCTCTGGAACAACAGGCGGACATCAACCGCCGGATAGCCAAGCAGGTGCCGGTGATAGTGCAAACGAGCAGACAGGAAGAGCCGAAGAAACAGAGGAGGAAAGGTTTTCTCGGGTTGTTCGGCAAGAAACAGGAAGCACCTCCGACGACGACCACCACGATGCTCTACACACTGAACCGTGATATGATAGCGCAACAACGTGCCCAAAGCCATCGTCTGTCGGAATATGCCGACAGCCTTGCCAGCCGCAATGCGGAACTGAACCGCCAACTGCAAACCCTTATCCAGCAGATGGACCACAAGGTGCAGGCTGACTTGCAGGAACGTGAGGCGGAAATATCCGCTATGCGTGAAAAGTCGTTCTTGCAGGTAGGTATCATAACGGGTGTCATGCTGCTGTTGCTCATTATTTCATACATCATCATTCACCGCTATGCCACCCGCATCAAGCAGTACAAACGTAAGACAACAGATTTAATCGGGCAACTGCAAAAGTCAGTAAAACAAAACGAATCGTTGATAGCCTCACGCAAGAAAGCGATGCACACCATCACCCACGAGCTACGCACACCACTGACTGCCATACATGGATATGCGGAACTGATGCAGGACAACGAAGAAGAAAAGATAAGCGGTTATGCGGACAATATCCTGCAAGCCTCCAAGAGAATGACCGACATGCTCAACTCCCTGCTTGACTTCTTCCGCTTGGACAGCGGCAAGGAACAGGCGAATGTCCGTCCGTTTCGTTTGGAAAACATCGCGGAGCTGTTGCAAACGGAGTTTACGCAACAAGCAGAAGCAAAAGATCTTAAACTTACCATCGAGTGCCCGGAGGGTATTATCCTGAATGGCGACAAGGAGCGCATCATACAGATATGCGACAACCTGCTGGGCAATGCCGTCAAGTTCACGAATGCCGGAAGCGTTTCACTTGTCATAAGCTATGACGGCAATAGGCTGACCCTTGTAGTAGAGGACACCGGAACCGGCATGAGTGCGGAAGAACAACAGCGAGTGTTCGGAGCGTTCGAGCGGCTTTCCAACGCCGCCACGCAAGACGGTTTCGGATTGGGGTTAAGCATTGTGAAACAGATAGTCGGGATGCTTGGCGGCACTATACGCTTGGAAAGCGAAAAAGGAGAAGGCAGTCGTTTTACTGTGGAGTTGCCAATGAACACTGCCGATATTGGTATTGAAGAACAGACAGCCGCAGAAAGTCTGGCTCATATAGAAAGACCTTATTCTGTCATCGTATTGGACGACAATCCGATGGTATTATCCATGACAAAGGAAATGTATGCTGGTATAGGTGTGCATTGCGACACGTTCACCACTATTGGCGATGCAATGGAAGCCATGCGGCAGCACACATACGACCTCATGATAACCGATATGAAAATGCCGGAGATTAACGGCTATGAGGTGTTGGAGTTGTTACGCTCGTCAAGTGTCAGCAACTCGAAAGAGATTCCCATTGTCGTGGCGACCGCCTCCGGCAGTTGCAGCGAAGAGGAGCTGTTGGAAAATGGATTTACCGCCTGCCTGTTCAAGCCATTTTCCATTTCCGAACTGGTTGCTGTATCAGACAAATGCCTTTTGACAAGTACGGACAAGGATGAACTTCCCGACTTGTCCTCTCTGCTTGCATATGGTGACAAACGGGCGATGCTCGACCGTTTGATAACCGAAACAGAAAAGGATATGCAGGCTGTCCGGGAAATCATGGAGAGGAATGACCGCAAGGCATTGGACGAATGGATGCACCGTCAGCGAAGTTCATGGGCTGTTATCCGTGCTGACAAACCCTTGTGGAACCTGTATGAACTGCTGCATCAAGAATCTGAATGTTCCGAAATGGAATTGCGGAAATGCGTGGATGCCATGCTTCGTATGGGAACAGTTATCATAGAACTTGCGCAAAAGGAAAGGAGGTCGTCGGATGAAAGTATTTGTGATTGAGGACAACCCCGTCTATAACGATTATGTCTGCAACCTGCTGAAGAAAGACAGCTTCGATACTATGTCGGCATATAATCTTGCCACTGCCAAGAAACTATTGGCAAAGTCAGAGGTGGATGATATTGTCGTTGCCGACCTACGCCTCCCCGACGGTGAAAGCATAGAGTTGTTACGGTGGATGCGTGCCAACGACAAACAGCAGGTGTTTATCGTTATGACCAATTACGGGGAGGTGCATACGGCAGTGGAAAGTATGAAGCTCGGCTCAAAGGATTACATACAGAAACAGTTGTTGGAGGATAAACTGATACCGCTTATCCGCACCCTGCAAAAAGAACATGAAAAGCGACTACAATGGAACATTCCGATATTCGTCCGGCAGGGCGAAGCCTATCAGAAAATCAAGAAACGTGTGCGCCTTGTAGCCACCACCCGGATGAGCGTGCTGATACTGGGCGAGAACGGTACGGGCAAGGAACATATCGCACAACATATACACCAACAAAGCAAACTTGCCGATAAACCTTTTGTGGCAGTGGACTGCGGAGCCTTGTCCCCGTCATTGATACAATCCGCCTTCTTCGGACACGTCAAGGGTGCGTTTACTGGTGCCGAAGCAAACAAGACGGGGTATTTTCTGGAAGCGGATGGCGGCACGCTGTTCCTTGACGAAGTGGGCAACCTAACAATGGAGATGCAACAGATGCTGCTCCGCGCCATACAGGAACGCCGTTACCGTCCCGTCGGTGCAAAGGAGGACAAAACAGCCAACGTGAGGATAGTGGCTGCAACCAACGAGGATTTGCAGAAAGCCGTAACGGAAAAGCGGTTCCGGCAGGATTTGCTCTATCGCTTGCAGGAGTATGTGATAACCATGCCGCCCTTGCGCGACTGCCCGGAAGACATCATGCCATTGGCCGAGTTCTTCCGTGAAATGGCAAACCGTGAGTTGGAACGTGAAGTAAAAGGGTTTGCCGCATCTGCCCGTAATGCCCTGCTCGCCCATGCGTGGCCGGGCAACGTGCGCGAGTTGAAACAGAAGATACAGACGGCAGTCCTGCAATCAGAAGGCGATATGATAACCGAAGCCGATTTGGAACTTGACAATGAACCGTCCGCTACTTCCGCTTGTTTTACATTGAAGAGCGGGGATGAAGAAAGAGGACGTATCCTGCGTGCTTTGAAACAAGCAGCCGGTAACAAGAAAATGGCTGCAAAGATACTGGGTATCGGCAGGACAACGCTGTATAATAAATTGGTAGAGTATGGATTGAATGAAGAAAACTGACCGGAGTATGGCTGTAAATGGCAATAATTGATTAACTTTGCAATTGTATTTCAGAAAATAGCAGGCGATCGGGTAACTTTTCGCCGATGATATAGACATAAGACCGCAAGGCGTTTCGAGCGAAAATCTGGTAAATTGAAACTACGGAGACGATTGCGTGATGCTTATGCTATGCTTACGCATAGCGTGCATTCACGTACTCTCCGTAAAGGCTTTACCAGAGCCATCGCTTGAAAGTAGTGTGAATTGCACGCTACTTTTTTGCCTCGCCAAAAAGGAAAGAAAATACGTTATGGCGAAAATACAATTACTTGCCGTTATCTCAATAGATGGCTGTCCGATGAAACTGCATCCCCGGAAGCGGTTGCTTCAAACCGAAGATTACGGTATGGATGAAATACGTGCCTATGCCCTGTATAAGCTGACATCCGACTATTCGGTATCCGTGCTTCAAGAATGGAGGGAGGAAAGTGGAAGCATTTGTCATTTGTTGGAAGTAACTGCCGGGAATACCGAATATGCCAACGGACTGTTACGGATGAACGTGATAGATGAAATCATACTATACGTTGTTCCAACCATCGACGGAAACGGAGCGCATTTTTTCAAGTCAGCACTACCTATGAATGACTGGCGGCTTATGGAGAACAAAACTTATAGGGACGGAGTAATCCGGCTTACCTATCATAAAGAGCCACGGGCATAAAATGTTCAGATTATGAACATCTTGGCGGGATTTCCGTGCTCAGAAAGTGAACACATGTTCAGAATCTGAACACATTTCACAAGGGATGCAATCAAGGATAAAATTATTTTTGAATTTTATCTTTCTGAAAAACAATGTAGTACAATTTTCTCACAATCTTTTCTCGTGTTTAGGGCTATGATTTGCACCATATATCAGTGTGCGCACACTGATAAACAAGTGTAAACCCTCAAAACAGAAAAGATAATGAACCATCTCATACTGGCGGAAACACAGTTTTTCGCCATGATAAACGGAAAAGACAACGGTAGCACGGAAACGGCATACGGCGGATTCGTGCAGGAAGTAATAAACCTGTGCTACGGCGGCAATGATGCCAAGCATATTATTGTGGCGTTGGCTTTTGCCGAAATCGAATTACAGCACCATCCACAGAACTTGTCGGTATCGGAGGAGAATGTCGTCACTGTGTATATCCGCAAGGCGTTATCCTTCATCCGAAAGATGCAGAAGATAGTATCCGCTTCTGCAATTACCTCCGTGCCACCACTAACATCCACATCCGAAACCAAAGCCACAGTCCCAGCCCTGCAATGGACCGGTAATGCCGTCGAGTTGGTAGAGCTAATCTATGCCCTCTACGCCACCGGCTGCATCAATGGCGGCAAGGCTTCGCTGAAAGAGCTTGCCCCTGTCCTCTATTCCTTTTTCGGTGTGGAGTCCAAAGACTGCTACCGCTTCTATACGGACATCAAACGCAGGAAAAGCGACAGTCGCACCTACTTCCTTGAAAAGATGCAGGACAAACTGAACGCGAAGATGCGACATGACGATGAATTGGAGCGGATGAGGAGATAAACGAATGCCAAACAAAGGATAAGCGGCCGGATTATACGGTTTCTTATCCTTCTTCATTTACAATCACTCTATTATCTGCCGGAAAGCCGATTAAAATCATTAACTTTGCAAGTATTAATCAATGACGGATGAAAATAGATAACCTCGAAATATTGAACGGACTGATTGCCGGAGCCGAAGGCGGGACAGTTGAGTTCAAAGAAACTACCGGGCAGTTGGAGCGTGGAATGGAAACTCTTTGTGCCTTCCTGAACGGTACGGGCGGCACGGTGCTGTTCGGTGTAACCGACAAGGGAAAGATTATCGGTCAGGAAGTGAGCGACAAGACGAAGCGCGATATTGCGGAAACCATCAGACGAATCGAGCCGTTTGCGACCATTGATATATCCTATACAGACATTCCGGGAACGAACAAAAGTGTTATAGCTTTATCAGCGGAAGAACAACGATATATGCGCCCGTTCACCTATAAGGGGAGGGCTTATCAACGGATAGAGAGCGTTACATCTGCCATGCCGCAGGGTATATACAACCTGTTGGTTATGCAGCGAGGCGGAACCTATGCTTGGGATTCCATGCAAAATCCCAGCTTGAAAATATCCGACCTTGACGAAACGGCAATCTTGGGCGCAGTACGTGGAGGAATCAGAGGCGGACGTTTGCCGGAAGGTTCTATGCAGGAGGATGTCCGAACCATCCTTGAAAAATTTGACTTGTTGAATGATGGAAAGCTGAACAATGCTTCCGTTGTCCTATTCGGACGGAACTTCTACCATTATCCCCAATGTCTGCTCCGTTTAGCCCGGTTCAAAGGAACGACAAAAGATGAATTTTTAGATAATCAGCGTGTGACAGGCAATATATTCAACTTGCTGGATGCTGCAATGGCATTTTTCTTCAAGCATTTGTCCCTTTCCGGTAAAATTGAAGGTTTGTACAGAGAAGAGGAACTGAATGTGCCATATAAGGCATTGAGAGAATGTTGCATAAATGCTTTTGCACATCGTGTTTACCATCGCCCCGGCAGTTCAGTCGGGATTGCTATCTATGATGACCGCGTGGAGATTGAAAACAGCGGAACATTTCCGCCTGATATTACCATTGAGAAACTGTTGGGTGGCCACAATTCCGAACCACAAAATCTGATAGTAGCCAATGTGCTGTACAAAAGTGCAGTATTGGAGAGTTGGGGACGTGGCATAGCCCTTATGGTAAACGAATGTCGCCGTGTCGGTATTCCGGATCCGGAGTTTCATACCGACGGCAATGCTGTATGGATTGTGTTTCATTATACAAGAACTACAGTAGGACAAGACCCCACAGCAACCCCACAGCAACCCTATAGTAACCCCACAGTAACCCCACAGTTAGGAAAACTGTTGTCTGCTATTGGGAACAACACTCTCTCTGCTAAAGAAATCATGGAGAAAACGGGAATGAAAGATAAAAGGAATTTCTTAAAGAACTATATCCATCCGGCAATAAATTCCGGTTTGGTCCTTTCACTTTATCCCATAGGCTCCAAGAGTCCGCAACAGAAATACTATCTTACTGATAAAGGTAAAGGTTTCCTGCAACAATAACGGGTATGGCTAAAAAGAAGAAACATAAGAATGATGTAAAAACTGATTTACCGATAATCATGGATTATGGTATCGGCAGTATATCCGTTTATGACCCGGCAGACATAATGCCATACAACGAGCCGCCAATTAGCGAACAAATCCGCTTCAAGAAACTCGGCAAAGAGATGAAATCCGAGTTCAAGTGGCTGGTATCTTCCGTAGTGATTGAGTATTGGCAAGAAAACCGACAGATACCTTTCGGTGAAGAAATGTCGAAACTCAGAACCAGACTGTTGAGAATGTTTGCCGAAGAATACAGCATACTGCTTAAAGACGATACAGAACTGAAAAATTATTTGCTGATGCTTGCCATTACCACCATCAACAAGCATCTCAAATCTGAGAATAAAAAGAGGGTGTCAAAACTCTCTTTTTAACAAAATTACCCTTGCTACAGATATCTGTGACAGGGGTAATTTTCATATTTTGGGTGTTTTGACACATCCCCTTTTTCATATATAAAGGAATCTGTTATTTCTGCTGCAACAGGTGTTTCAAGTTTTCATCATTTGCGATACGTTCCAGTTCCTCTTGAACAATCTGCTTCACTTCCTCCTTGATGCGCCTGTAATTCGCCTGAACCGTTTCCTTCATGCGGTCGTTGCCGTCCCCGTCCGTAAAGTCGGTAATGACGGGGATTTTCTTGTAGGCTTTCTCCTCGCGCTTCACCTTCTCGGCATCCACGACAATCTCGCAATGGAAAATCTTCTGCTCGATACGCTCGTTGAAGTTGTCGGATACCGAACCGACAAACATACCCTGCGTCAAGCCGGAAATCTTGCTCGGCGGGATGAGTGAATCCATCTGCGTGTTGATGGAGGTGGAAACATCCTGCCGGTTGATGGAAATGGACTGCCGTTTCTGCAACACCTTACCGAAGCGTTCGGAAAGCGTCTTGGCGGTTTCACCCACCACCTGACCGGAAAAGATATTGCCGACGGTGTTCATCACGACCTTCGCTTCTTTATCACCGTAGTCGCGCACCAACTGGCTGAAATCCTGAAAGCCCAGACACACGGCAACCTTGTTGCTTCGCGCGGTGGCGATAAGGTTGTCCAACCCCTTGAAATAAATCGTGGGCAGCTCGTCGATGATGACCGACGACTTCAGCATCCCTTTCTTGTTGATGAGTTTCACGATACGGGAGTTATACAGACCGAGAGCGGCCCCGTAGATATTCTGACGGTCGGGATTGTTGCCCACACAGAGTATTTTCGGTTCTTCGGGGTTGTTGATGTCCAGCGTGAACTCGCTGTCCGACATCACCCAATAGAGCTGCGGGGAAATCATCCTTGACAAAGGGATTTTCGCGCTTGCTATCTGCCCCATCAACTGCTCCGCAGCCCCTCCGAGCCATGCGTCCATGAACGGAGAAAGATAGTTTTCCAATTCCGGGTAAGAGGTCAGTATCGGGAAAATATCCTCATAGCGGCGGTTCAGGAACTCAATCGCATGGGGGAATGTACAATACTTGCCGTTCTGGAAAATTTTGAGATACCAGATAATAGCCGCGAAAAGGATGATGGGCGATTCTACGAAAAAGTCGCCCTGCTTTTGCACCCAACTTTTATTTAAGTTGAGCATAATGGTGTACGCACTCTCATAAGCGTCCGTAATATCCTCCATGAAGTCCGGGTGAATGGGATTGCAACGGTGCGAACGTCGCGGGTCATCGAAGTTTATCACATAAAACTTCGGTTTCACCTTGTAGCCCTCCGGGTGGTTCAGCAGATGGTTGTATGCTATCGTGGACAAGTCGCTGAATTTGAAGTCGTACACATACATCGAGAAGCCCTTTTCTATCTGCTGCTTGATGAAATTATTTACCACTGCATAGGATTTACCGCTGCCCGGAGTACCCAACACGATGGAAGCCCTAAAAGGATTCACGACATTGATCCAGCCATTGTTCCAACGCTTTTTGTAGTAAAACCGTGTCGGAAGATTGACCGAATACTCGCTTTCGATAAGCCGCGTTTCCTGCATGAAGCTCTCGTTCTCGTTGTTGAACACATCATCCATGAGGTTGTGCTTCAACAGGCGGCTCAACCACAGACCGCCCATCAGCAGGAATACATAGCCCGCACCAACGGCCAGGATATACAGTCCCGTCACCGCCTCCACCGGCAATGGCAGGGCCAGTATCCACCAGTTGAGGAAGAACAGCACGAAGCCCACGGCAAGGACCGCCCAGATTTTCCCCCACGTGATTTTCTCGCCCTTCACGCCCTTTGTCCCCAGACAGGACAGGGCAAGCAGGAGGACGGCAAATAGTTTCGTGTAGAGGATGGAACGGAACAGCCCCGCCGTGCGGTTGAAGTTCATCAGTATCCTGTCCACCACACCGATGTCCACACCCCAGAGCCGTATGGCTTCATAACAGAACCAGTACACGTTCATGACCACTAAAATAATACTCACGGCACGCAGAAAATCCATGATTTTCGCCAATGCCCTCAAATCGTCTT
>OAUX01000249.1_pt1 | contig 29818 bp, 25 predicted proteins | sample 1501311 | NCBI WGS metagenome assembly OAUX01 (sample SAMEA2580066, study PRJEB22360) | human gut metagenome | reverse complement strand
AAGATGGTATACCAAGACATGATTTTAAAAGTTAGGGGCAGCCGATTAAATAAATCGGTAGCTGCCCCAGACATGGTGTCTAGATCTCGGTGAGGATCATTAGTTTTCTGTTTTGAGGACATACCCTACTCCACGAACTGTTTGAATGAGTTTTACATTCTCGTCAGTATCGATCTTTTTACGTAAATCTTTGATGTATACATCAATAAGATTAGAGTAGCTTTCATAATCGTATTCCCAAACGTGATCAAGAATTTGTTGACGGGATAATACGATGTTTTCGTTACTTGCTAAATAGTATAAGAGGTCAAATTCTTTTGCAGTCAATGTGATTGTTTCGCCGTCGCGTTTAACAGTACGTTGAGGCACATTGATAGTAAGAGGGCCAACATGGATATCATTTTGTGCATGACGTGCGTTACGGCGAGCCAATGCATAGATACGAGCAGTTAACTCTTCAAGATCAAATGGTTTTACAAGGTAATCATCAGCACCTGTGTTGAGACCTGTAACTTTATCTTGTAAGGAATCTTTTGCAGTTAAAAGTAATACAGGTGTTGTATTGCCATCGTTACGCATTTGAGCAAGAGCACTAATACCATCGAGGATCGGCATCATGATATCCATAACGATAACGTCATAGCTGGATGTGTTTACATAATCAATCGCTTGTTGACCGTTGAAGCATGTATCAACCGTCATATTCTCTGCACGTAAATATTTGGCGGTAATGCCATTCAGCATTTCTTCGTCTTCTACAAGTAAAATTTTCATTCTCTGTTCTCCTTATGTATGAGTTAAAAATATAGCTCTCCAACTACATTAATATAGTCATTATATATATAAGCTTTCTTTTTGGTGAAAGCCACAACACCATATAAGGGTGACTATATATATAATATTATATAACTTATTTATCTATTATCATACCTTATACAACAGGAATGAGCAAAAGATGAATGTATATGCGAGTTTATAAGCGTCTTCTTCATGTTTTGAAAGCCAAAAGATGGGAAAAACTTGAAACTTAATGAATTCTGCTAATGAATGAAGATGAACTATATCGAAGATTGCCGTATGCGCATAGATAGACCTAATTTTACCAATTTCGGCGAGTGTGAAAGAAATCACTAAAAAAACTTGTGATAATAATTATCAGAGAGATAAATACCAATAATAGTCGTAGAAATTTAATGATTTTCGATGGTTAAATTCGAGGTAGTTTTGGTAGGAATTTAACGGATATTAATTATTATGAATGATTTCGACGTTGAATAAACACAGTATTTATAAGGCTAGTTGATGTCTTGTAAGAAATAAAAATATACAAAAATTTCGGAACCGAATTACTTTCGTAATATCCTTAACTTCTTGTATGAAATATTCATAAATCTATTTTAAATGTTCATAAGTAAACAAGAAAAATACTAAGTGAAATAAATTATCAGTTAGATTAATCAAAATTAATTATGCATAATAGGGTTTAGACATCACACCAAATGCTCTCTATAATTATATGTAAAGCTATAAGAAAAGTCGCATAAGTATGGGGCTTTTCTTGAAAGAAAAATGATTAGGTTATCAAAAATTTTTATAAGTTTTTGAAATGAGATAGTCTAACAAATTTTCTTATTAATAGGTAGTTATGAGGAGGTCATTATGGAACAGTTTGATGTTCTAGTAGTAGGTAGCGGTGGCGCTGGTCAACGCGCGGCTCTTGAAGTTGGTCGTCGCAAAGGCTTAAATGTAGCTCTTATTACTAAAATTTTCCCAACTCGCTCTGCAACAGCAATGGCGCAAGGCGGTGTAAATGCATGTTTGAATAACGTTGCAGCTGAAGATACAGTTGAAACTCATACTTTCGACACAGTAAAAGGTTCTGACTATCTTGGTGACCAAGATGCGATCGAATTCTTCTGCTCTCGTTGTCCAGAAGGCGTACTTGAAATGGACCACATGGGTGCTCCATTCTCCCGTACTGAAGAGAATAAAATTGCGCAACGTAACTTCGGTGGTCAATCCTATCCACGTACTTGCTACTCTGCGGATAAAACTGGTCACGTTATTTTGCACACAACTTACGAACAATGCTTGAAAGAAGGCGTACACTTCTTACAAGAATGGTACCTTTTAGATCTTGTTAAAGACGCAAACGGTCACGTTGGTGGCGCAGTTGTGTGGAACATGAAAGAAGGTCGCGTAGAACAAATTAAAGCAAAAGCAGTTATCTTGTCTACTGGTGGTGCAGGTCGTATTTTCTGGACTCGTACTACAAACCCATTCCTTTCCACAGGCGATGGTATGGCAGCAGCATTCCGCGCTGGTAATGCATTGAAAGATATGGAAATGATCCAATTCCATCCAACTGGTCTTGGTCGTACTGGTATCTTGATGTCTGAAGCAGTTCGTGGTGAAGGTGGTTACCTTCTTAACGCTGAAGGCGAACGTTTCATGAAAAAATATGCGCCTAATAAAATGGAATTAGCATCCCGTGACGTTGTAGCGAAAGCAATCGAAGATGAAATCGCTGCAGGTCGTGGTTTCGGTTCTGGTCTTAATGCATACGTAGTAGCTGACCTTCGTCACTTAGGTCCTGAAGTTATCATTGAAAAACTTCATGGTATCCGTGACTTGGCTATGACTTTCGAACATTGCGATCCATTAGTACAACCAGTACCTATTCGTCCTACATGTCACTATACAATGGGCGGTATCGACGTAGTTGATTACAAAACTTGTGCATGTGAATTGCCTGGTTTGTTCTCCTCCGGCGAAGCTTCTTGTATCTCCATCCACGGTGCTAACCGTTTAGGTGGTAACTCCTTGGCAGACGGCGTAGTATTCGGTAAAGTATCCGGTGCTGGCGCAGCTGACTATGCTGAAACACATGAACAACCTAACGTAGATGCAGAATTAGCTGCAGCTGCAAAAGCTTGGGAAGCTAAATTCACTGAAGTAACAACTCGTGAAGGCGGTCGCCCAGTTGTAGAAATCCGCGATGCATTGGCTGATGCAATGTGGAATAAAGTAGGTATCTTCCGTAATGAAGAAGGTATTACTGAAGCCTTAAAAGAAATCGAACAATTGATTGAAGATTATAAAACTTGCTATGTAGGTGACCCTGAACGTACTTACAACATGGCATTCGTAAACTATTGTGAAATCGGTTCTATGTTAACAGTAGCAAAAGCTATTGCAATGGGCGCTTTACACCGTCGTGAATCCCGTGGCGCTCATATTCGTGAAGACCATCCAAAACGTAATGATGAAAGATACTTAAAACATTCTTTGATCAAATTAGGCGCAGACGGTCAATACGAATTAACTGAACGCGACGTAGTGTTCACTAAATACGAACCACAAGAAAGGAAGTACTAAGATGAGACAAATCACCTACCATATTCACCGTTACCAACAAGGTCGCGCGTTTGTACAGACTTTCAAATTTGACTATGAAGCTGACCGTACAATTCTTTGGGGCCTTCAAAAAATTAAAGATACTCAAGATCCAACTTTAACATTCTTGGCAGCTTGCCGTTCCGCAGTTTGCGGCGCTTGCTCCATTCGCGTAAATGGCGAAGCAATGCTTGGTTGCGAAGCTAAAATCGACGAATTAACAGAACGTTATGGTACTGATGAATTGACAATTGCACCTATCGGCAACTTCCGCGTTATCCGCGACTTAGTTGTTGACTGGGAAGCAAAAGTTGATCGTTTGAAAACAGTTGCTCCTTGGATCTTCCTTAAAGCAGAATTCAACGAAGGTGACAAAATCGTTCGCCAAACTCCAGCTGACTTCAAAAAATTCGTTGCTGGTACAGAATGTATCCTTTGTGGTTGCTGCGCATCTGAATGTAACAAATTGACTGCACGTCAAGATGACTTCTTAGAACCATATGTATTCACAAAAGCTAACCGTTTCGTATTGGATAGCCGTGATGATGCACCTATGGCTCACATTCAACCTGCATTCGACAACGGTCTTTGGAAATGCGTTCACTGCATGAACTGTATCTCTCGTTGTCCTAAACACTTAAAACCTGCTCAAGATATTTCCAACTTGCGTAAAGAAGCTACAAAAGCTGGTCTTACTAACAGCAAAGGCGTTCGCCATGCAGTTGCTTTCAAAGACGATCTCTACAAAACTGGTCGCTTGAAAGAAGTTTCTATGAGCTTGAAATCTGATGGTGTTGTTGATTCCGCTAAACAAGCATTCTATGCTTTACGTTTGTGGAAACACAGCAAAATCAATCCATTCGAACTTGTAGTACCTCAAAAACCTGTAAATGGTATTGATGGTGTTCGCAGACTTATGAAAGCAGCTGAGGAGGTAAGCAAATAATGAAATACGCATTTTTCCCAGGTTGCGTTCTTGAAAGCGCTGCCAAAGAAGACTACTTAGCAACAGTTGCTGTAGCTAAAAAATTAGGCATCGAGTTGGAAGAGCTTGACGGCTGGACTTGCTGCGGCGCGTCCCACGTTCAAGACATCGCTCCAGAAATTACACTTGCTACAAATGCTCGTAACATTGCATTGGCAGAAGAAAAAGGTTTGAACCTTTTAACTGTATGTAACACTTGTACTTTGATGCTTCGTGAAGCTAAAAACGAGCTTGATAAAAACGAAAAAGAAAAGAACGAAGTTAACAAAAAATTAGCTCAAATCGGTAAACAATACCGCGGTACAACTGATATCACTCACTTCTTATGGGTATTGATCCGCGATTACGGTTTGGACAAATTGAAAGCTAAAGTTGTTAAACCTTTAACTGGTTTACGTGTAGCTGAATACTATGGTTGCCATATTCTTCGTCCTCAAACTGAATTGGGCTTCGAAGATTATCAAATGCCTACATCCTTAGCAGATTTGATCTCTGCTATCGGTGCTACACCAATCGACTTCTCCCGTAAACTTGATTGCTGCGGTTTCCATGCTGTATACCCTGCACATGATTCCGTAATGCAAATGACTGGCTCCATCAACAAAGATGCAGCTACAGAAGGCGCAGATTGCGTAGTAACTCCTTGCCCACTTTGCCAAATGCAACTTGATATGTTCCAAAAAGAAGCAAAAGAAGTTGTTGGCGGTGGCAAAGATATGCCAATCTTGCACATGTCCCAATTAGTGGGTCTTGCTCTTGGCATTTCCCCTGAAGAAATGGGCATGCCTAAACGTCACTTAACTGATACTGCAGCAGTGACTAAATTCGTTGGTTAATTCGTTTGATTTAGACATGACCTCAGTTGGTCCTCGTATTGTCTTAAATCTAAACCTATTATCATAATTACCAGAAGAACCCCCTAGCTTAGGCTAGGGGGTTTTTCTTTTGTGGGTTAAAACCAAGGTAAGTTATTTGAGATTAACATGAAGAGTTTGCCGATAATACAGTGTTTATCTATATTGGTGAAGTGAATTCTCTTTGATATGAGATGATAATTGTAGTATAATAAATACATTAATTGTATACACTTAAATGAGTAATAGCTACTATGTTATTACTCATAAATTATTTAATATTATATATTTCGAGGAATATAACAATAGAAGGGTAAATTGTTATATTATATTTTTTTTGAAATATATGCCTGAGGGACACTAGTGTTGTAGAGTGTTATACACAGGGAGGCTATAATGAATGATATGTTATTAGAATATATTGATCGCATAATCGATGAAGAGAAAGACCATCGTGTTTTTTCTGTAGAGTTTAATGATAAAACCTATTATGTAAAACAAGATATCAGTAATCACCGCTCTAGTTGGATTAAACCAGCTCCTAGAGCTTCTTTTGATTATGAGTTTTATAAAATTTCCTTCGTAAATACTCAGTTGCCTGTAGCGCCAGTGATTGCTGGTTTCAGAGAGCATTATTTCGTTACAGAAGGGTCTGGTAAAACATTAACCTATTATAGTGAATTGCCAGCGCAACATCCTGATGATGATAGCTTACAAGATATGGTCACTCATATTTTCTATAGCTTTGGTAAAACATTGGGACAACTTCATGACTATGGTTTGTCCCATGGCCGTCCTGCCATGCGAGATATCACCTATGATCCAGATACTGATAAGGTTACTTTATTAGATTGGGAAAATGGTCGTCGTTGGCCTGAATTTACACCGCAAGGTTGGGATTTACTCATCTTTGTGCATAGCTATTTGCGTGAAGATAATCTACCGATTTCTTACCTATACGCTATGATGAATGGCTATAGTTCGGCTCGTACGGCGCGCGATACGGTGTTACATGTAAAAGAAATTTTACGTAAACATGAATATCTCTTTAAATTCTGTCGCTTATTAAACCCGCTACACTTTGTAGATACTGAAGCAGCTGTAAAAGCACATGACTTTATGCTAGCCTTGAAAACTGAATAGTATTTATCTATTGAGCACAGACCTTAATAATGGTTTATGGTACTTTATAGATTTTCATTGTCCTTTATGGGCTTATGTAGACCTTTACGGTTGTTAGTTATATTTGTATAGCTAATGACTTGTAAGGGTCTTTTTCTGTATTTATGACAAGTTTATAGCGTGTATGCTCCTGTATTGTTTGTTAGATTTATATAAATACTGTAAGAAGTATAGATTTAAAGTTGTTGTTCTCTGACTTTCACAATGATTACCTTGATTACTCTAGAGGGGGTTGTCGAGAGGGCCCCTCAGGAATATAAGAGGGTGAAAGGAGGTGATACGATGGCTAACATTAAACGCACAAAATTGGTGTTGCGTTTTAACATCGGCACCGAAGATGCGCCGAAGTACAAAGACGTAACCTATACTCGTGTTGCAGAAGAAGCGTCCGACGATAATGTAAAAACCGTTGGTAATGCGCTGGCAGCCTTGTATGACCACAGCTTGTCCGACGTGGTCCGCGTCAATGAAGTATCCTTAGGACATTAATTGAATCTTATCTATTCTTTTTTTAGGTGATCCAAACACATCCTAAATTGCTGATTTCATACATCCTTACATGGTCGTAAAAGGGTGTAGCAATCGCAAGTCCACACATTCCCATCCTTATTGATATGAATTGTAGATAGATATATTTAATCTAAGTGTAAATTGTGTAATTATAGAATTGCAAAGTTGCAGAAATCATCCTATTCTATCTAAATTCGAGAACTTGTTTATGAAACGTGAAAGGAGGCGCCCACATGGCGGAAAAACGCGTTGTATATCTTACATTTTCTACGGTCGGTGGTAAAAGCACATCAGTCACAATTAGTGCTCCTCGTGCTGGAATTACTTTACAAGATGCTAAAACAGCGGCTAATGCGCTAGTAGCTAATAAAGTAATCCTTGGTTCTGGTGATGCAGAACTTGCTGCATTTACTACGGCTCGTGAAGTAACAACTCAAACTACTGAATTGCAATAATCGTATACAGTTAAATGGTAAAAAGGCTTTCACCTGTGGTGAGGGCCTTTTTATTATGGTAAAATATAAGGTATACCGAATAGGTATGGTAATGATGAAAATACTATGCCCAAAAATTTGTGCATAATGGACCCGTATGGGAATTAAAAAGGGGTAAAACAGTGGAATATATTATTTCGTTCATGGAAACGTATGGCTATGCAGCCATGTTTATTGCAATGGTTCTGGAAAATGCTAACATTCCTATTCCTAGTGAAATCGTCCTTGGCTTTGCAGGGTATCTAATCGCTCAAGGTATATTTGATTTACATACGACTATGGTTGTAGGTATTTTAGCAGGGATTGTGGGCTCTATTTTATCCTACTGGATGGGTGAGTACGGTGGACGTCCACTTCTTTTGAAATATGGCAAATACATATTCTTTAATGAACATAAATTTGAACTCGCTGAAAAGTTGTTTAATAAGTATGGTGGTGCCGCGGTGTTCTTTGGCCGTTTGTTGCCAGGTGTTCGTACATTTATTTCTTTCCCAGCTGGCATGGCTCGTTATCCAATGTGGCATTTTGTCATTTGGACTGTACTAGGCACGATTCCTTGGACAATCCTTCTTGTTTACCTGGGTAAAGTACTCGGTGAAAACTGGAAAGATCTAATCCAATATAATCATGAGTTCTTGATTGTTATGATTGTTGTATTCGTTATTATAGCGGCTGTATTGGGCTTTAAATACTATCGCAATCGCCGATAAGGAGGCCCTTATGAAACTTTCACGATTAACGCCAGTCGTATTTATTGTATGGCTTGTTTTTTATCTGTTTGGCAATAATATGTTGCCTGTTACGGATCCTGTGGAATCTAACTATGCGTTAACTGCTAAGGAAATGGTTCTCTCCGGAGATTGGTTGTCACCTCAAATTTACGGAACCTATTGGTACGATAAACCGATTATGATTTATTGGCTCATTGCCCTTGGATTTAAAATCTTTGGTATTGCCGATTGGGTAGTTCGTTTACCAAGTGCTATCTTTGGCGCTTTATCTGTAGCGACTATGTATCAATCGACGCGTACTATGAGTGGCAAGTGGGCCCTCGGCTTAATTGGGGCTGGTGTTCTTGGTACATCCCTCATGTTCTGGACCGTAGCTCATGGCGTTATTACGGACATGGTGCTACTTTATACGACGATCATGGTCATGATTTATTCCTATAAGGGGATGGTGGAACAGAAACCACATGCTATGATTGTGGCCTATATCTTTGCAGCCCTCGGGGTGCTCACAAAGGGGCCTGTAGCACTCGTTTTGCCTGGTATGATTTTACTCGTTTTTGCTGGGATCAATCGTTCTTGGTCGATGGTGAAAGCTATCTTTGATTGGCGTGGCATTCTTGCCTTTTGTGTAGTCTGCTTGCCGTGGTATGTGTATATGTACAGCGTTCACGGTCAAGATTTTATCAATGGCTTCTTAGGGCTTCACAATGTAACACGGGCCACACAATCTGAACATCCTGAAGATAATGTGTGGTGGTATTATATCGCCATCTTCCTAGGTGCTTCTTTGCCGTGGACTGGTGCTGTTATTTACGGTATGATTGATGGTTTTAAACAGCGTCATACAGCCTTTATCTATAACATGACTTGGGGTGTTGGGGTCGTTTTGTTCTACACCTTAATGGCTACAAAATATCCTTTATATACATTCGTGAGCTTAGTTCCCTTTAGTGCCATCGGCGCTATGGGCGTTATGAAGATTATACGTAAAGGTAAATCTAGAGCTGTTAAATGGGTCATTATGGGACCTACCTTACTCTTATGGATTGCTTATGTAGCGGGATCATTCTTTGCTCCATGGGGCTTCTACTTCTTGCTCTATGTTGTGGCGGCTGTAGCCGTAATCCTTTTATTCCACGCATGGTATACGAAAAAAGGGTATCGTCTTGTTAGTGTCATTGTCCTAGGTACGATGGTTATTTCTTCCATTGTTGTGGTAGAAGGGTTAGAACCATTTGTAAAACAGCGTAGTAATATCGATGTAGTGCCTGTGGTAGACTCCTATGATGGGGATATCTATTACTACAACGGGTACAGTACATCCGCTGTATACTATACAGGTCATAAGATTATTAAAATCAACGGTGATGAAAGTCGCTGGGATGATCGAGATAAAATTAAAAAACGCAGTGCCGAGTGGTCAAAGAAATATCTTATGGAACAAGTTAACGAAGAGGAATTTAACAAGATAATCGCCTCTGGTAAACCTCTAATGCTCATCGTTCCAAAAGGTGAAATCAAGCACTTCCGTCAGTCTACTATCTACCCAAATGTATCTGAGTCTAGCGAAGCTGGTACAGCAGAAGTATATATACTAAATAAAAAGACACTGTTTTAAGTGAATCTTCACATACAATCTAACAATAAGTGAAAATATTAAAGCTGAAAATATTAAAGCTAGTAGCAGGTAGTATCCAATGGATACTACCTGCTTTTTTGTTTAGTGATAGAGTTCTTGTTTATAGTATTGCTAAAGCTGGAGTGCTAAATCGTTTTGTAGATATAGTAGTTCATATCTTTAGACTACTATACTTAGACTACTATATTTATTTGGATTTATTTGGTCTATATTGATGTATTTCGTACCTAAATAATAATACCTACAATATTACTGTGTTTTATTGACATAATTAATACATATTGATATAGTAGGGTATAAATAAGTTTAGAAGACAAGGTGTTTTAAAACCAGACTTCATCTAGGTTTTAGAAAAGTGTGAAAAATGACATGTGTCAAAAACGCCCCTTGTTGTGAGGTAGAAAGAGGGGAAGTTATGAAGAAGACCTGGTATCTAATCATCGGAGTGGTTCTCTTGGTTATTGGCTGCATAGCCTATGGTTATTATGAACACCATAAACCAAAGACGGCACAAGAATTAAAGACTGTACGCGTAGCCTATTTACCAATTACCCATGCATTACCAGTATTTGCTACAAAAGAGCTGGAAACGGCAGATGGTCCTGTTCATGTAGAGCTTGTTAAATATGGGTCTTGGCCAGAGCTTATGGATGCGTTAAATACTGGTAAGGTAGATGCCGCAGCTGTTCTTGTTGAACTTGGTGTAAAGGCTCGTGAACAAGGCATTGATGTCCGTGCTGCTGCACTTGGTCATACAGAGGGTAATATTATTATCGTCAATAAGGATATTAACTCCGTTCAAGACTTAAAAGGCAAATCCTTTGCTATCCCTCATAAACAATCAACTCAAAAAGTTCTCGTGGATTGCATGCTTGAAGAAGCGGGTCTTTCTGAAAAAGATGTACAAATCGTAGAAATGAGCCCTCCAGAAATGCCATCTGCTCTATCGGTAGGTCAAATTGCTGGGTATAGTGTAGCCGAACCATTTGGCTCTCTAGCCCTTGAAATGGGAACTGGGAAGGTCTTCGAAGATCCTGACCATCTCTGGCATGATAATATTTGCTGTGCCCTCGTGTTTAATGGTCAATTCGTCGATGAACATCATGACTTGGCAAAAGCTTTCACAAAAGCCTATCTCGATGCAGGTAAATACCTAGATGAGCATCCAGAGTCCCAAAAAGAAATTGCCTTAAAATATTTAAAGTTTAAGGATCCTATTATTGAACGTTCCTTACAAGTGATTGGGTTTAAAGATTTAGCCCTTACAGAGGACCGTTATAATGCGCTTGTGCATCATATGACACATATTGATTTAATCAAAAAAGTGCCGACCTATTCAGAGTTTGTAGATACATCATTGTTACCATAGGAGGGGGACCATGAAGAAATATACATATGTGCCGGGCTCATTTATCGCAGCTTGGCTAATTTGGGAGTTAATCGTTCGCCTCGGCGGTTTTAATGAAGCGCTATTGCCAACGCCGTATAAGGTGTTGATCGGCTTTGGGGAACTCATCGGAGATGGCGTTCTATTTAAGGATATTGCAGACAGTTTAGTACGCTTCTTTATCGGCTATCTTATTTCTGTTGTAGCCGGCGTATTCTTCGGCCTTATCTTGGGTTGGTACAAGGGAATTTGGAACTACATCAATCCAATCGTTCAAGTCATTCGACCAATTTCTCCTGTGGCATGGTTGCCGTTTATCGTTCTATTCTTCGGTATCGGTCAAGCACCAGCTATCGTTATCATCTTTATCGCAGCATTCTTCCCGGTGCTATTGTCCACCGTGTCTGCTATTCAAAATATTGACCCTGTGTACATCAAGGTAGCGCGCAACTTTGGTATTAAACAGCCAGAATTGTTATTTAAAATCGTATTACCTGCCGTATTCCCTGGTATTGCATCCGGTCTTCACATCGCTCTCGGTACGGCGTGGATCTTCCTTGTAACAGGGGAAATGGTAGGCTCCCAAACAGGCCTTGGCTTCCTCATTATCGATATGAGAAATAACTTGCGTAACGATCTCTTGATGGTAGCCATTTTGACCATCGGTTTCGTTGGGCTTTTACTCGATTGGGGCGTGTCCCTCATCGAAAAATGGATTTACAAACGTTGGGGTATTGAGAAATAGGAGGTGGCCTCATGGGTTACATTTCGGTGCGCAATGCACACAAGGAATTTATGAAAGATGGGGAACCACTCACCATTCTTGAGGATATTAATCTAGATATTGAAAAGGGTGAGTTTATTTGCCTCTTAGGCCCTTCTGGTTCCGGTAAAAGTACGCTATTAAACGCTATAGCGGGCTTTGAGCTCGTTACATCTGGTTCCATTACTATCGACGGTGAAGAGGTGAAAGCGCCTCAACTCAGATATGTAACGGTATTCCAAAACTATGGCTTGTTGCCGTGGCGCACGGTAGAAAGCAATATTGAGCTAGGTCTTGAAAGTAAAAAGGTTCCTAAAGAAGAGCGTCCCGCTATTATCGATAAATACGTTAAAATGGTAGGCCTTGACCACGCCCGCAATCGTTATCCAGCAGAACTATCTGGGGGCATGCAACAACGTGTATCCATTGCCCGTGCACTAGCGGTGGATCCAGATATTATCTTTATGGACGAACCACTAGGCGCCCTTGATGCGTTGACCCGTATCAACTTGCAAGACGAAATCTCTCGCATCTGTCGCGAAGAAGGTAAAACTGTAGTATTCGTTACGCACGATATTGAAGAAGCCGTAGTCCTTGCGGACCGCGTTGTAGTACTAGCGGCAAATCCAGGTCGTGTACAAACTATCATCCCTGTGAACATCATCGACCGAACAGACCGTACATCGCCGAACTTTGTTAATATACGTAACCATATCTTCGAACAATTCCAACTAGCAAAAGAAGACAAAATCGAGTTCTATATTTAGTTGTTTTACGGTATACTATAAGTAGCTAAAGATTGTAAGTGCTCCACTGAGTGCACAAAAGAAACCACCTAGGGACTGCGACATACCTAGATGGTTTCTTTAATTATAATAGACAAAATCCTAAAATAATGTATACTATAAGTAGCTAAAAGAGTAAGGAGTTCCATTAGTGTACACCTTAAAAGAACCACCCAAGTATTTCGACGTCCTTGGGTGGTTCTTTGTTTATCTGATTACGGAGATAACCCGATGCTCATCACCATTTAAAATACCTATCGAGCAATTTACAAGTGTAGTAGCTAATTACATTTGTCATAATAGGTAATATAAAGAGTAAGAAGATTTCTTCCATAGTGTCACCTCCTTACTGCACCGTACTTCTCGGATTAGAGATGGTGACATCTTGATTGTAGTACATATAACTATATATTTCTTATGCAATTCGTGTAATTATCATGTATAGTAGATATATATCGGTAATAACGTATAAAATTTAAATTGGAGGCTGTATGTCTTTATTTGAGTTAGAGAAGATCTTGTCTTTTGATGAATATATAGCGTCCTTTGATACGGAGCGTGTAGCGAAGGTACGCGGTTTTGTAGATTGGCTTGCTCAGTATCAAGGTAGTTTTGTTCATAATCCTTGGGGTGAGGTAAATCCTGATTTAGAGATTGTCGTAGAGGGCTTTGATGCGGCTCGTGTGCGTCGAGATAATTTGGTCGCTTATTTATTGCCGCGCTTGGGTCGAGCTAAGGTCTTTGTAGTGGCAGAGGCTGTAGGCTATCAAGGGGGCCGCTTTACAGGTATTGCCATTACTTGTGAAAGAATGTTATTAGATAAGCATAAAACCATTCGTGCGAAGGATGTAACACCTATTCGCTTAGAACGTACTAGTTCACCTACTAGCTCTTTGTTAAAAGGAACACAGCAAAAGGATGGTTTTAATGAACCTACTGACACTGTAGTATGGAGTGCCATTGTTGAAAAAGGTATCAATACCTATGATACATTGCTATGGAATATATTCCCATTCCACCCACATAAGGATGGCAACCCATTGACTAACCGTACACCTACGGATAGAGAACAACAATTAGGTTGGGAGTATACAAAACGCTTGTTAGATCTACATCTTGAACTAGGCGGTGCAGATCCTCTCGTGCTCGCAGTAGGGCAAAAGTCTGCTGATACGATGGGCAAATTTGGTCTATCTGCCATTGGTTTGCGCCATCCCGCAAACGGTGGAGCTAATCTATATCGACAAGGATTTGCTGAGGCGGTAGATACCTATTTAAAATAATAGGTGATTGAGATAATTAAAATAATAAGTGATTGAGATAATTAAAATAATAAGTAATTGAGATAGTTAAAATAATAAAAGATTGAGAGTTTTGGAGAGAAGTTTATGAAACGGTATTGTGATGCTTGCCGTCATTATTGTGATGAGGCGGCTATGTTTTGCCCTACGTGTGGGCAGTATACGGTGGCAACAGAGGTGGAGCGCATCGCACCAGAAGGTGATGTGATTTATCCGTTGTCTCACTATCAGTTGAGCTATAAGGATACATTCCTCTATGTAATGGGGAAAAAGTTTATGGATACGGATGGACGCGCCTCTCGTAGAGAGTTTTTCCAATTTCTGTTGTTGTGGCATATTGCTATTATTGGCTTGTTAGCGGTGTTTTATGGCTTAACAGCCATATTCCAAACAGGGCCCTATCTAATCGGATTAGCTGGTCTTATCGTTGCCATACTGAGCTTAGCTTCCTTGATGCCTTTGGCTGCTTTATCTGTACGACGACTCCATGATACCGGTAAAAGCAGTGCTACCTTGTTGTTGTTTCTTATTCCCTTTGTAGGGCCTTTGATCTTATTAGGTTTGTTATGTGTAAAAGGACAGCCACAGGATAATCAATATGGCAGCGCATTGCAACATATCGTCATAGATAAGCGCTTGGCATCTATTATGAAGGTATCTCCTACGAGTAATGCTTTAACTACACGTGTTCTAGTGGGATTACTTGTTATAGTAATCTGTGTGTTTGGCACATCTTTACGTGCGATGGGCCCAGCTAATGAAGTATTCCCTGACGGATGGCTTACAAACTCTATCGTTGGTGAAGGCAGTGCGGAAGCAGCGCGAGCTTCTGTGCAAAATTATTTTGATGCCCTGAATAACAAGGATTATGATAAGGCTTTCACCTATATCATTAGCCAAGCTAGTACAAACCCGACAGAAAAACAAAAATGGCTAGCATCTATGAAACAGGCGCCAAAGGTGGATGTAGTATCCCTGGGTGTTACACGGGTGAGTCGCACAGGAGATTTGAAGCGCATTGTCTTTGATGCAAACCTACAAACCACAAAGGTTGGAGCCGGTGTTGTAGAATCAACGCCGATGAAGCGCTATATTTCTGTCATTGAAGAGAATGGTGCGTGGCGTATCGAAGGGTTTTACAAAACTATGCCAGATGATGATAAATAGAATATGATATATCTAAATAGCGTTAACATGGGGGCTACCCTCTTTTGTTAACGCTATTTTTATGTTACAATAGACATAACGTATGAAAGCGAGGCTTTCATCAAAATCGATCGGATTATATTGCAAGACCCATTGGATAGGGACGAAGAGAACGTACCCGTCGCGGCTGACATATCTAATGAGGGCAATATACTCATTTGCTATGGCAAATGGTCACAACAACACTAGGAACGGCAAAAATCGATAGCGCATCTTTGCGCCTATTTGACGAGACGCTAGTATTTTAGCGCCTTTTTCTTTGTGTGGCCTCCGTAGCATAGATCAATTCAAGTGATAGGTGAGAAAAGAAACTATGTTAAATAAAATAATGAACAAAATTTTAGGAGGAACTGTGAATACAACAGATAATCAGGTTACTGCACAAGTGAAAGCAGAACCGAGAGTAGCAAGAAATGCTACTCGTGCAGCTGCGGCTGAAGGCGAACAAAAACAGACTCGCCGCCGCACTAATACACGCCGTCCTGCTGGCGAAGGTCGTACTCGTCAACAAGCAACTGGCGAAGGCGAAGGCACAACACGCCAACGCCGTACAAATACTCGTACAAATGCAAATAGTGGTCGTACTAATACGACACGCCGTACAAATACTCGTCGCAATGCCGAGCAAGGTGAAGGTCAAGAACGTACAGAACGTAAACCACGCCAAACTCGTGCACCACGCGGTGAACGTAGTGAAAATACGCGCAACACGCGTACTAATAATTCTGGTCGCAATGGTCAAAACCGTAACAACAACCGTCCAAATAACCGTTCCACGAACCGCAATCATCAAGAGGAACAAGTGGAATTAGTAGGTCGTACACCAAATGGCGCTAATAAGGGTAAATTCCAAATCATCCCTCTTGGCGGTCTTGGTGAAATCGGTAAAAACATGACCATCTTCCAATATGAGGACGAAATCATTGTTCTCGACTCTGGTCTTGCGTTCCCTAGTGAAGATATGCTTGGCGTAGATATCGTTATTCCTGATATGAGCTATATCATCGAGAATAAGGATCGCGTAAAAGCTGTCGTAATTACTCATGGTCACGAGGACCATATCGGTTCCTTGGCCTACCTTATGAAAGAAATTAACTGCCCAGTATATGCAACAAACCTCGTTTGTGGCTTGATTGAAGGCAAGTTCAAAGAACATAAGGTATCTCCAAAATGTCTTCGCACGATTGCTGCAGGCGATGAAGTTCAAATTGGTTCTGTAAATGTTGGTTTCATCCAAACAAACCACTCCATCCCTGACTCCTGCGCTGTGTACTTCGATACACCAATCGGTACTGTACTTCATACAGGGGACTTTAAAATCGACCAAACGCCAGTTGATGGCCGTTTGATGGATATGCACAAATTTGCTGAGCTCGGTAACAAAGGCGTATTGGCTTTGATGTCCGACTCTACAAACGTTGAAAAACCAGGCACTACAGGTTCTGAAAGCTCCGTAGGTCCTGCTATTAAACAAGCTGTTGGCGAAGCAAAAGGCCGCGTTGTGTTAGCTACATTTGCATCTAATGTATCTCGTATCCAACAAGCTATTGATGCGGCAGTTATGTTCAACCGTAAGGTTGTCGTTATGGGCCGCAGCATGGTAAATGTTACAGAAATCGCACAAGAACGCGGTTACTTGAACATTCCGCCAAATACAATCATCGACGTAGATGTAATGCACAACTACACAGATGACCAAATCATGATCTTAACAACTGGTTCTCAAGGTGAACCGATGGCAGGCTTGTCCCGCATGGCTACAAGCAACCACCGCACTGTAGAATTGGCACCGAATGACACAGTTATCATCTCTGCTACACCAATTCCAGGTAACGAAGGTGCTGTAGGTAGAACTATCGATAACTTGCTTCGTTTAGGTTGTAATGTAGTCTATGGTAAAGACCGTGGCATCCACGTATCTGGTCATGCGAGCCAAGAAGAGCTTAAAACTATGCTCAACCTTGTTCGCCCAGAATACTTCATTCCAGTTCATGGTGAATACCGCATGTTGCGCCGTCATGGTGAACTTGGTGTTGCTATGGGCGTAGACCCTAAGAAAGTCCTTATCGGCGATAATGGTCAAATCTTTGAATTTGATAAAGATGGTGGCCGTAAAGGTGGCCGTGTACAAGCTGGCGCTATCTTCGTTGATGGCCTTGGCGTTGGCGACGTAGGTAACATCGTTATTCGTGACCGTCAACAATTGGCACAAGAAGGTATGGTTATCGTTGTAATGGCGATGGATAAAGCTTCTGGTACAATCGTAGCTGGTCCAGACCTCGTATCTCGTGGCTTCGTATACGTACGTGATGCAGAAGAGCTCATGCTTGCTGCAGAGCGTCGAGTAGAACAAGTTCTTGATGATTGCGAAGCTCAACGCATTAAAGATTGGACTACGATTAAGCAAAACGTACGTGACGCGTTGGGTAAATTCTTCTACGATAAAACTCGCCGCCGTCCAATGATCTTGCCGATTATTCAAGACGTATAATCACATATAATAAACAAAAGTACCGCACCCTATGGTGTGGTACTTTTAACATTTTAAAAAGGACCTATGGAATCTACTATAAATAGCGGTGTCATCGCATTTGTCTACTATATAGGGTATTTGATGTTACCTTTTTAAACTGTTATAATTAAAAGATACCAATTAATCTATCTTCTTTTATTTAGAATGGAGATTTATGAAACAAACAAATACAAGAGCGATGGTAGAAACAGGATTTGTTAGTGCTATAGGTGTCATCCTTAGTGCTATTAGTGTGTATTTACCAGCTTTCGCTTTTTTATCATTTTTTGTTACACCTGCAGCCATTGGCATAATTGGAACAAAATGGGGTCGCAAGTATAGTATATCGGCAGCTGTTGTTACTACTTTCTTAGCGGTAGTTTTGTTTGGACCATGGAATGGTATACCTGTTGGCTTATTTGCTGCGGTAGGTGTAGGGGTAGGAGAAGGTAACCGTCTTTCTTTAGGGACGATTAAGCGACTACTACTCCCTAGTATTGCTATGTTTGTTGCTGTATTAGTAACTTTAATGGCACAAGTATATGTATCTGGTATTACTCTATCAATGATAGATACACAGATGACCGAGCAAGCTCGTATGATTGCTGATCAAGCCTTACAGACGAATCCTAATATCACACAGGAACAAGCTGATTTATTTGTAAAAAATGTAGATAAGCTTGCTACTGGTTTGAAGGATGCGTTTTTTGTGGCTGTAGCTATAGCTGCAGTATCATACAGTTATATAACTATTCAGATATCTATATGGCTAGGTAAGCGATTACGTATCTCCATACCTCGATTTTTACCAATTGAAGAATGGAGGATGCCTGTCTGGAGTGCAGGGCTATACGCTTTAGGTATTATTGGTATATATGGTACGCCGCATATCAATATGGACTCTTCCTGGGTCATAGCCATTAGTACTAATGTATTACTCCTCGGTAGCTCTATGTGTTCTATTCATGGTTTTGCAGCTTTAGCAGATTTGATGAGTAGTTACCGCATGAGTAATAAATTGAAGTGGATACTGCTAGGTGTGTATGCCTTTTTCTTTGGTCAAGCACTAGCCATATTTGGTGTCATAGATATGTTTTTAGATTTACGGACACGTTACAAAGCGCGTCAATAGTAATAGAAAGGAGGCCGTTATGAAATCCTTTCAACGGAAATGGGAAGGTTTAGAAATTACCATTATTACCGTTATCGTATTATTGTTATTATTGTTGGCCTATTTAAACTGGGCCATTGCAATTCTAGCTTTAATTATCGTGGTAGCGGCGTATTTGGTTAACTATAACACCATTCATAACCGGCGTCGTTTAGCAAGGGAACAGTTTGGGGCGATGATGAAAAACGTCACACAAGCTTCGAACTTTGCCTTACAAAACTTGCCAATGGGGATTGCTCTTGTTAATAAACAAGGTACCCTCGTATGGAATAATAGTGTCTTTGCAGACTGGGTTAAGGTAGACTGGAATAAACTTCAAAAAATGTCTGCTCTTATGCCTGGCTTCCGTATTGATAAAATCTGGGGAAAATCTGGATTTATGACGGAACAGTATGGAGATAAGTATTTCCAAATTATTTACAAATTCATTGATCCTCGTGATGCACGACCAGATATTCATAGTGAAGATGAATTGGCAGAGCATGCAGTAATGGCTCTTTACTTTAAGAATATTACAGACTTAGAAAAGGCCCGTATTAAAGCCGAAGAAAATCAGCCTGTGTGGGGCATGATTCAAATCGATAATCTCGAAGAATTGACAAAAGGTCTTAGTGACCGCGAGTATACTAGCGTTTGGACAGATATTAATAACATTATTATGGATGAAATTGATAGACAAGAAGGCTTCATTCGTAACTTCCAAGATGATATGTATACCTTTGCTATTTCTCGTGGTGCACTTCATGCGATGGAGGAAGATGGGTTTAAAATCCTTGAGAGAATCCGTAAATTGCCTTCACCCCGTCAAGTGCCTGCAACGATTTCTATCGGGATTAGCGAGAACGTAGGCTCTGTAAAAGAGGTTTCTAGTCGTGCTCGCGCCGCCTTAGATATTGCATTAGGTCGCGGTGGTGACCAAGTGTGTATTATGGATGGTGAAAGTACCCGATTCTTTGGGGGCAATACAGCTGGTGTTGAGAAGAATACCCGTGTTCGTGCTCGTGTTGTATCGCAAGCTTTACATGAGCTTATGCTTGATTCCGATAAAATCCTTGTGATGGGTCATAAGCGTGAAGACTATGATGCGTTAGGTGGCATCATCGGTGTTACCTCTATTGCGCGTACCTTGGGTAAAGAACTGCGCATCGTACTTTCAAAGGAAACGAGCGCCATTGAGAAAATGGTGACTGTTCTGAAAGAGGATGACTTCTGGACAGAACATATTATTACTCCTGAAGCGGCAAAAACTTGGGTAGATGCTAATACGCTCACCATTGTATGTGATACACATCGCCAAGAAATGGTAGCAGCTCAAGAGGCTCTTGAAATTTCTGAACGACGCATCGTTATCGATCATCATCGTCGTGCAGCGGACTTCGTAGAAAACCCATTGCTTACATACTTGGAACCAACAGCATCATCTACATCTGAGCTCGTAACAGAGCTTGTACAATACGCAGGTGGTGGCGTAAAGCTTTCAAAAGCGGAAGCTACAGGTATCTATGCAGGTATCGTTCTAGATACGAAGAACTTTGTGCAACAAACTGGGGCACGTACCTTTGAAGCGGCCGCATTCTTACGCCGTGCAGGGGCAGATATTGAACGCGTTAAACAATTATTTATTGAAACCTTCGATTCTGTTCAATTGCGTGCTAAAATGGTATTTGAAGCCAATCGAACTGAAGGAATTGCTATTTCTGTAGCACCTGAAGGTTTGAAGGATATGATGGCATTAGCTGCACAAAGTGCAGACATGCTCATCAGTAATGAAGATATTGAAGCAGCCTTTGTACTGTATTCCTTGAATGACGGCGGTATCGGCGTTAGTGCTCGATCCAAAGGCAAGGTAAATGTACAGGTTGTAATGGAAGCCTTGGGTGGCGGTGGTCACAGAACTGTGGCTGGTGCCCAATTACAAGGTATGACGATAGAGGAAGCGAAGAAGGCTATCTTAGACCATGCTCTTGAAGCCCTTCATTCCGCAGAGAAAGAGGAGGAAGAACAATGAAAGTAGTATTGTTAGAAGACGTTAAAAAGGTTGGTAAAAAAGGCGAAATCGTTGAAGTTAGCGATGCATATGGCCGTAATGTATTGATCAAAAAAGGTCTTGGCCTTGAAGGTACAGCAACTAACGTAAATAATGCGAAACAAAAGCAAGAATCCATCGCTCACAATAAAGCTGTTGCCAATGACGAGGCTAAAATCTTGGCAGCTCAATTGACTAAGGTTGAAGTAACTGTAAAAGTTCGCATGGGCGAAGAAGGTCGTGTATTCGGTTCCGTTACTGCAAAAGATATTTCCGATGCAGCTAAAGCGCAATACAAAGTAGATATCGATAAAAAGAAAATCGAAATCAAAGAACCATTGAAAACATTAGGCGTACATGATGTACTCGTTCGTGTTCATCCTGAAATTACAAGTACTATCAAGGTTAACGTAGTAGCTGAATAATAGTGTTCACCATGCTCTTTGAGTATGGTGAATTCTTTTATCCTTAGTGGTTTTATAAAGGGGATTATCATGGATGTGCGCATTCCACCGCATAATTTAGATGCGGAAAAAGCCGTTTTGGGGGCTTTATTAACGAATGGATCCAACTCGGGTGCCGTTGTTGATACGGTAACGAGTATTCTAAAATCTGAAGACTTTTACCGCGATGCGCATCGTATTATTTATGATGCTATCTTAGAAATCGTGCATGCTAACAAGACGGCGGACTTTATCACTGTTGGTGAAGAGCTAGATCGTCGCAAACGACTCGATGCGGTAGGCGGTCTTGCATATATTACATCTTTGGCTAATGAATCGGTGTCCTACAATGTAGAGGAACATGCGAAAATCATTAGTGAGAAAGCTCAGTTGCGCCGCCTTATCGATGCAGGGAATAAAATCGTAGGCATGACGTACGCTGGCGAAGATGAGCCAACGGCTATCCTTAACAAGGCGGAACAAATGGTATTGGACGTAAGTGGTCAAACACAGTCCGAATCATCATTTGCTCCTATTGGGGAGGTTGTATTATCTAACTTAGATAAATTAAATGCATTGCAACAGCATGATGGTGCTATTACAGGCGTTCCAACAGGCTTTAAAGATGTGGACCATGTCTTCAATGGTCTACAAAAATCTGACCTCATCCTCGTAGCAGCCCGTCCTGCGATGGGGAAAACGGCTTTCACCTTGAATATTGCTCAAAACGTAACGATGCTATACGACAAGACGGTAGCGTTCTTCTCCCTAGAAATGGGCAAGGAACAGCTCGTTGGTCGTATTCTATCCTCCGTGGCAGGTGTAAGCTCTGAAAAATTGCGCCGTGCGAACATGGATCCTGTTGACTGGGAGAAGGTTATTGCCGCTGCAGATCGCATGAGTAAATCCAAGCTCTTTATCGATGATACGCCGGGCCTTACCGTACAAGATATGCGTTCTAAACTGCGCCGCCTTAAGGTGGAGCATGGTCTCGATCTTGTTATCGTCGACTATATTCAGTTGATGCAAGGCCGCAACTCCGGTAAGGGCAGCGAGAACCGTCAACAAGAGGTGTCTGAAATCTCTCGTAACCTCAAATTGATCGCCCGTGAGTTCAATGTGCCGCTCATCGCCTTGTCTCAATTGTCTCGTAGTGTTGAAAGCAGACCTGATAAACGGCCTGTACTATCTGACCTTCGTGAATCTGGTTCTCTTGAACAAGATGCGGATATCGTTATCTTCTTGTACCGCGATAAATATTACGATGAAAACTCCGAAAAAGGGGACAACGCAGAAGTCCTCATTCGTAAGCACCGTAATGGTTCCGTCGGTACCGTGGAACTCCAATTCATTGGGGAATTAACCCAATTTAGAGACGTGGAATTCCGAGATATGGGGCCGGAACAATAATTAAAACTATCGTGGGGTGCCTATATTGATGGGGTCCGACTTTATTTCGACAACTTAGTTACAAAAAAGCACCACCTATCTCGTGGCTCCAAACGACACGTAAGTCGCCCCTCGATAGGTGGTGCTCTTTTTGTATTACGTTAGTAAAATAAGTCCCATCAATATATTGGCACTAGATAGTTTTCATTGTATTGTTGGAAGAACTAGGAATAGAAGTTTTGGGTTATGTTAGTAGAAAATAAGTCTTATTAAAGTGTATAATAGTGCTAGATAGATTTTATAGTGTCGTACAATACGTAAGTATTGTGAGATGGAATATAAGGTTTCCATCCTATGTATGATGAATTTAACTATTAGTGGAAAACAAAATATTGAATTTTATTTGTTGATGGTTGGATTAGGTGCTGCAGAGGCTTATAAATATAAGCATATTAGTCTGGGTGTATTTGAGAGCCTGCATTATGATTTGTCCATGATAGTTTTAATTGATGAATACCAGTTGTCAAAGGACTTAAGGGAGATTGTTTTCCAAGGTATGGGCATGGAAGATATTGTTGATGCAGCAGAGTGGTTTGAAGACTTTGATTGGGAAAGTCATTTGCGTGATGCGATAGATTACTTGGAACTGGATTGTATATCTAGATTAATGGAGCCCTCATATCATACTTGTATTAATGAATTCACCTTGTTTGATGAACCTAATACTGATAGCGTTGAGCATCTCTATATTTCTTTTGTATCTCATCATAGTTTTGAGCAAATCATGATGATTTTTATGCTAGGGTATACAGTATTTTTGATTGAGTTAGGTGAGTATTGCACTGATGCCTTTGATACTTTTAAACGTAACTACCTTACTAATCTTCGAGCCATAAACCGTGGCGAGTCCGAGGTTTTAAGTGAAGCTCTTGAATTATTTGACTCCTGTGATAACGGGAACGATTTTTTGAGCAATAAACGACAACAATTGTGGTTAAGAAAGATTTCCATAGATCTTAGAGGTCACTTTTTTAGGCTTAAAGAGTCTAGCATGAGGTATCGTAGTGAGAAGGGATTAGTTTATTATAGAAGGCCTAAAGAAACCATATTGAATTAAGTTATACATGTACTTAAGAGTATCTACTATTAGATTTGATGTCTAATAGTAGGTACTTTTTCCTTTTTATGTCCAAAATTTGCCGCTATAATAACAAACATATGTTTGAAAATACTCTGTATTTTTGTTATACTAATTATAGAAATTATTCTTCTTGTAATTCTTATAAACTTCAGGTATTTAGCGGTTTGAGGAGGTGTTTGTATGGGTTCAGCTGATACGGATCGAATGTATATGTGCATTGATTTGAAGAGTTTTTACGCGTCTGTGGAGTGCGCCGATTTGGGGCTGGATCCGTTTACAACGCCTTTGGTGGTGGCCGATGGGTCTCGTGGCAAAGGGGCTATTACACTGGCCATTTCACCAGCCTTAAAAAAGCTAGGTGTTAAGAATCGCAGTCGTCTTTTTGAGATTCCTCCGCACATTGAGTATTTGACGGTGAAGCCTCATATGAAGCGGTATATGCAGGCGTCTGCTGAGATTTACGGGACTTTGCTCAAGTATGTGGCACCTGAGGATGTACATGTATACTCTATCGACGAGTATTTTATCGATATTACGCCTTACTTACCGCTCTACAAGAAAACGCCTCGAGAGCTAGCGCAGATGCTACTTGATGCGGTGCTCAAGGCGACTAACATTTATGCTACTGTTGGAATTGGAACGAATTTATTTCTCGCCAAAATTGCTCTTGATATCCTGGCAAAACATGCACCTGATTTTATAGGGTATCTTGATGAAAGCCTCTTTAAAGAGAAAATATGGTACCATCAGCCGTTGACCGATATTTGGCAGATTGGTAAGGGTATAGCCAATCGTTTGCACAAGTATGGTGCTTATGATTTACATGGCATCACCATGGTGCCAGAGGCTAAGTTATATAAGGAGTTTGGCGTTAATGCAGAGCTCATTATCGATCATGCTTGGGGTCGTGAGCCGTGTACGATTGCAGATATTCATGCGTATCGTCCTATTAAGCATTCCATCTCTCATAGTCAGATTTTATTGCGCAATTATTCCTATGAAGAGGCCTATGTGCCTATGCGTGAAATGGTAGAGTCCTTGGTACTAGAGCTGTTACAAATCAAAGGGGTTACGAACCATATTCATGTTCATATTGGCTATGCAGACGATATGGTTCGCTCCACAGGGGGCTCTAAAAAGCTTAAACAGTACACCGATTCGTTGCAAACATTAACGACAGCGGTGATTAAATTGTATGAACAACATTGCCATAAAAATGAGCCTATACGGCGTCTAGGGGTGAGCTTTGAGGACTTGGTTAATCGGTCTGCTATTCCTCAAGAGGTAGATTTGTTTAGCGCCCTTGCGACGGATGAAGAAGAAAAGGAACGGCAAGTCCATGAGGCGATGCTGTCTATTAAGGAGCAATTCGGTAAGAACTCTATTCTGCGTGCCTCCAGCTTGCAAGAGGAAGGGACCATGCGCTTTAGAAATACTTTAGTAGGTGGTCATAATGGAGAATAAATTAATGAAACATCGTATGTCTCGTTTACAACGGGCGAAACAATTTATGCCCTTTGCGGCATTAAAGGGCTTTGAAGTATTACTAGCAGCGGTGGCACGGCCTAAAGAGAATCGTGTAGAGCTATCGGAGGATCAAATAGAGGAATTAAACCGTACTATACAATCCTTGGTGGAAGGGGATTTTGTGCGAGTGCTTTATTATACAGGTCATTGCTATACGGAATTAGTAGGGACTATCGAGGCGATAGGTAAACCTGCACATAGTCTATCTATTGAGGGCGTAGCCATTGCTTTTAAAGATATAAAGGAAATTAATCTTTTTGAATAAGAACCTTTTTGAATAAGAACCTTTGAAGAGTTGATAATAATAGCACTGATATAAAATGTAAAGTAATCAAATAAAGAAACTCAGTAAAGTAAATTGTAAAGTGAAGAAAAATAGATTTGGCCTATGCTCATGTATGATGAGTATAGGCTATTTTACTATTGCTTATTATCATAGATATTTTGATAATTCTTCTTGACATACACCATATCTTCTATTAAAATAAACATATGAACAGGTATTCATATAAATAAAAATATCTGATGAAAAATGTTTAGGATCATATATAACAAGATATGAAACAAGATATGTCTAATAAGTATTAGAAAAATATTACCTATTAACTTACAATACAGGATAGAAGCTTTCACTATTATTAAAGGAGATATCATGGAAGAAACATTGTTGTTGAAGGATTTGAACTGTGCGAACTGCGCAGCAAAAATTGAAGATCGTATCCGTAAAATGGATGTTGTAGAGACTGCAAATTTCACACTTGCTACACATCAATTAAAATTAACCGGCTCTTGGGAAGACCGCGAAGCTCTTAAACGTGATATTCAAGACATTTGTGATGCCATTGAAGAGGGCGTAACCGTAGCTGATTATGAACGTAAATCTAAAGCGGCTATGGATGACCATGGTCATGATCACGACCACGGCAGTGATGCAGTAACAATTGCTGTTATTGCAGCTGGTTTGCTATTTATGATCTATGAAGCATTGACTTCCTTTGTGCCATCTATCAGCTTGCCAGAGAGCATTGAAACTCCAATTTATTATATTGCCTATATTCTTCTTGCGTTCCCAGTATTGCGCATCGCAGGTCGCAATATCCTAAAAGGTGAAGTATTCGATGAGAACTTCTTGATGTCTATCGCTACATTGGGCGCAATTGCTATCGATGCATTGCCTGAAGCCGTAGGCGTTATCTTGTTCTACCGTATCGGCGAGTTCTTTGAAGAAAAAGCAACAGATCGTAGTCGTACAGAAATTATGAACGCTGTTGATATGCGCCCTCAAGAGGTGCGTGTTGTAGACACATGCTGCGGTGGTGAAATCGTAGTTATGGCTCCTGAAAAGGTTGAAGTAGGCTGGACTATCGAGGTTCGTCCTGGCGATTTAATTCCTCTAGATGGTACAGTTCTTGAAGGTGAAACTCGCGTTAACACAGCTCCTGTAACAGGTGAGCCTGTACCTGTTCGCGCCGTACCTGGCACTCAACTTATGTCTGGTTGCATCAATGAATCTGGTCGCATTACGATGCGTGTAGATAAGGTTCTTGAAGAATCCATGGTTACTAAAATTCTTGATGCCGTTGAAAATGCAGCATCTTCTAAACCTAAAATCGACCGTTTCATTACGCGTTTTGCTCGCGTATACACACCAATCGTTGTAGCTCTTGCATTGGCTGTAGCTATCATTCCATCCCTTATTACTGGTGAATGGCATAAATGGATCTACACAGCCTTAACATTCCTCGTTATTTCTTGCCCATGTGCATTGGTGCTTAGCGTGCCACTTGCATTCTTCTCCGGTATCGGCAATGCGTCTAAACACGGTATCTTATTAAAAGGTGGTCGCGTTATCGAGGCATTGGCTAATGTGAAAGCAGTAGCTCTTGATAAAACTGGTACTATCACATCTGGTGAGTTCAAAGTTCACAGCGTAGAAACTGTAGGCTCTCATGTAAGTTCCAGTCAATTGTTATCCATGGCGGCAGCTATCGAAGCCGTTTCTACACATCCAATCGCAACAAGCATCGTGTCTGAAGCAAAAAATCAAGGCCTTACAGTGGAACCTTCAGATTTCGTTCAAGAGTTAGCTGGTGAAGGTATGGTAGGTATGGCAGATGGTCAACAAGTACTTATTGGTAACCGTCGTCTTATGGAACGCTATAATGTTCAAGGCTATCCAACAGAAGCTGCTGAATATGGCACAGAAGTTCTTATTGCAGAAGGCAATACATACTTAGGTCGTATCATCATCGCCGATGAAGCTCGCCCAGACTCTGCTGAAGCGATTGCTAATCTTAATGGTCAAGATATTAAAACTGTTATGCTTACAGGTGATGCTGAAGCAAGTGCAAATTACATCGCTAAAGAAACTGGCGTAAGTGCTGTACGTGCTCAGTTGTTGCCACAAGATAAATTGTCCGTAGTACAAGATATTCGCTCTGAATATGGTCCAACTATGTTCGTAGGGGACGGTATCAACGATGCTCCAGTACTTGCTGGTGCTGATGTTGGTGGTGCGATGGGTAGCGGTGCTGATGCGGCTATCGAAGCGGCAGACGTTGTGTTTATGCGTCCGTCCTTGACTGCTATTGCACATATCCTTGACTTGTCCAAAGCGACATTGCGTGTAGCATGGCAAAACGTAGTATTCGCTATTGCTGTAAAAATCCTTATCATGGCGCTTGGCCTCATGGGCTATGCATCCATGTGGTGGGCAGTATTTGGTGATACTGGCGTATCCATCCTTTGTATCTTGAACTCTGTTCGTATCTTGCGCCGTAATTAGGTGAAAGCAGAGTTTATAGCTCTGTAAAGGAACGAAATAAATTACATTATCCTGATCTGAATGATTAGGGCGGATATAAATAACCTCTAGGTTAGTAACTGACTAACTTAGAGGTTATTTTATTGCGTGGATTAAACATTTACGATACTTATACTATATATCTGTACATCATAAATAGACATAAAACTGTATATGTATGTTCTAGATACACAAAACTTTCACAATTGAATTGAATAATAGCTATAAAATAGTATATAATTTATTAGATGATTACTATAAGTTCGTTGGAAGGAGGGATAGCATGATTACGGTGTATAAACATATAGAAGAAGAGTTAGTTTCCGATAGCACTGTATCAGATGCCACAAAAGGTTCTTGGGTAAATTTGGTGAACCCAGACCCCGATGAGTTATCCCTTATCAATATTTTGACGGAAATCCCAACGGACGTTTTAAAGACCGCTCTCGATATGGAAGAACGTTCTCACGTGGAGTTAGAGGATAACTACATCTTTATCGTTATTAATATTCCGGTTATCCGCGGTAACGATATGTATGATACAGTACCGCTTGGTATTTTCTTAACGCCAGACTTCTTCATTACCATCTGCTTAGAAGAATCTGAAGTGTTGTATCCATTCATTTCTAATCAGATTTCTACGTTCTATACATACAAAAAGACGCGTTTCTTGTTCCAAATCTTGTATCGCACAGCAACTATGTTCTTGCGCTACTTGCAACAAATCAACCGCCGTACTGACGATATTGAAGTCCAATTGCGTCATACTACAAAGAATAAAGACTTCTTCCAATTGTTGGAATTACAGAAATCCATGACATACTTTACATCTGCATTGCGCACGAATGGTACCGTTATGGAACGTCTATTGCGCTTGCGTGGTCATAGTTCCTATAAACATCTTCTCAAAATGTACGAAGAGGATGAGGACTTACTAGAGGACGTTATCATCGAGAATAAACAGGCCATCGAGATGGTTGAAATGTACTCCAATATCTTGATGAACATGATGAACGCCTTTACATCCATTATTTCTAACAACCTTAACTTGGTTATGAAAATGTTGGCGACCCTTACTATTGCTATGGCGGTGCCAACAATCGTATTTAGCTTGTGGGGGACAAACGTGCCATTGCCATTCCAAGATGATCCAGAGGGATTCTATGAGGTTATAGGTGTTGCATTAGTATTCTCTATTATTGCCATTATCGGTATGTGGAAAAAAGATTTATTCTAATTTATGATAATTAGTGAATACTTAATTCAATAGTAAATAGTTGAAATATTAATTTAATAACAAATACACATGAAAAAGCTGGCTTTGAGCCAGCTTTTTTGCTTGCTTAACTATTACGTTATTGCTTATTATTGGGCCAATCTGATATAATAATACCGTTATGGAGAGGTGTCCGAGTGGTTTAAGGAGCTGGTCTTGAAAACCAGTGACTCCGCAAGGGGCCGTGGGTTCGAATCCCACCCTCTCCGCCACATTAGAAAGCCCTTTAGGTTATGGATATGTACCCCCTTTACTGGACAACCGGTAAAGGGGGTATTTTCATGAGATATAGTTATG
>OAUX01000243.1_pt1 | contig 30451 bp, 20 predicted proteins | sample 1501311 | NCBI WGS metagenome assembly OAUX01 (sample SAMEA2580066, study PRJEB22360) | human gut metagenome | reverse complement strand
TACGAAACCAACGGCTCGACGACGAACCGACATCCACGAAAACAGCAATAGCGCCATATTTTGCAATATGGAAGATTCAGGGCCTTGAAATGACGAACCATTACAATGAGCGGCGAACATACATCACACGGCGTAGGAAACGCCAAGGAGGGCATCATGGCCGAGATCACATGGAAGTCGATTCTCACCAAGCTGGTCGGGGGAGACCACCTTACTGCTGAGGAATCGGAGTGGTTCGTGGACGACCTGATGCAAGGTAACGCCAATCCGGCCGCCGTGGGTGCCGCGCTCGCTATGCAGCAGCAGCTGGGACTGACCGCCGACGAGGTGCGTGGTGCCGCCAAGGCCATGGTCTCCCACGCCGTGCCGCTGAACGTTTCCGGTGGGACCACCGACATCGTGGGCACCGGTGGTGACGGCTTCGCCACCGTGAACCTGTCCACCATGGGCTCCGTGGCCGCCGCTGCAGCCGGCGTGAAGATCGTCAAGCACGGCAACCGCGCTGCATCCTCGAAGTGCGGTGCCGCCGATGTGCTCGAAGACCTCGGCCTGCCGCTGGATTTGAAGCCGGAGGCCGTCGGCGAAGTGGGCGACGAGGTGGGCATCACCTTCGCGTTCGCCCGCACCTTCCACCCGGCCATGCGCTTCGTGGGCCCGATTCGTGCCGCGCTCGGCATTCCGTGCGTCTTCAACATCCTGGGACCGTTGACCAACCCCGCCAACCCGGCACACGTGGCCATCGGCTGCGCCAACCGCAAGGTGAGCCCGATCATGGCTGCCGTCTACGCCAGCCGTGGTCAGTCCGGCTTGGTCTACACTTCGCATGAGGGCATGGATGAGCTCGCCCCCACCGGCCCGGTTTCCGTCTGGGAGATTCGCGACGGCAAGGTCACCGAAACCGAGTTCGACCCGACCGTGGATCTGGGTCTCGCCAAGATTACCGTCGACCAGCTCAAGGGCGGCGTGCCGGACGTCAACGCCAACGCATTTAAGGACTTCCTGGCCGGCAAGGACATTACGTCCCGCACCACCGCGCTGCTCAACGCTGCCTCCGCCATCGTGGCTGACGGCAATCTGGTCGGCAACGGCACACTGGCCGAGCGCTTCGCCGAGGCCTACAAGCTGGCCGAGGATGCTGTCGACTCCGGCAAGGCTGAAGCCCTGTTCAACAAGTGGATCGAAACCGCCAAGTCCAAGGCGTGATACACCGTACTCAGCCTCCTCTGATGAGGGGGGCTTATGTGTCTATATGGCGACTGTTATGGCGGCCGTGGCCTTGTGCGTGACTGCGGCGCGCGGCACTTCGGTTGGTGCCGCTGATGTGCCGGTTGTGCCGGCCAAAGGGGACGTGACGATCCGTCTCAACTGGTGGGGAGGCGACGCCCGCATCAAGGCCATGATTGCCGAGTTGCAGGAGTCCATCGACTTCAATTCGTGACCTATCGTGGCTCGACCGCAATTACGGACGAGACACGCCCGCAATACATTGGTTCGCTATCTCTCACACCTCGCCTACAAACAGCCCACTGGGCTGTTCGCTTAACGGCTCAGCCTCAGAGAGGGGAGCCAAGGACCACACAGCCTACGCGAGCTACACCCTCGCGCCGTCGTCGTAATAGCCGCCCTGATCACCGGGGCGGTCTTTGCGGTTGAGAATTTTGGCCACCAATCCACCCAAGCCCAAAATGACGCCCAGCCCGAAGAGAATATTGAGCAGCGCGCCCAAGAGAGGAATCGCGTTCAAGCCGGGGACGAATATCATCACCGCTTCGCCTACGAGACCAATGATAAGCAACGCCGTCAGCAGTACCGTAGACGCTTTGACCGGACCAAGATCAGGGTTCGGGGGAGTGAAGCCGCCATCATCATAGGTGTCCATCACATTATCGGTATCCAGCCAGCTGGAGCCGGTGAAATCACGGGGACCTGACTGCTTGCCTTTTTTGCCGCCACGGCTCGGGCGAGCATCATCGGTGAACGAGCCGATATCCAAGTCATCTACGGAAAGCAGCGCCTCCTTCTCGCGTTTCTTGGCCTGCTTCTCGAACTTTTTGGCCTGCCTGGAGGAAGCCACGTCATGCAAGTCGGCCTGATGCTCGGCTTCGAACGCGGCCCACGCCGCATCCAAATCGTTCGCGTCATGCGATTGCGGTGTATCGGCACCATTCGTGGCTTGTCCGGCGGCACCGGGAGTCGACGACTTGGATGAAGTACCGGAATCCTGTCCGTTGCCCGGCGTGGGGGTTGGCCGCTCTCCGTCGGCATTGCTATTCTGGTTCTCAGTCATAACTGTCACTCTAATCAGGCGACCGGCCAATGGCTAGTTCGTCTGCGGGAGGAATGCCAAGTGCTCTACTGGTTCTTCGTCAAAGGTCTCGGCCCTATTGCTCATCATCGTTTGAGCCCTGCTGTCAGCGGACTGAATAACGTGCCGCGAGAGGGCGGCGCGATTATCGCAGCCAACCATCTGGCGGTGATCGACGATGCTTTGATTCCGATTACCTGCCCGCGCATGGTGCACTTCATGGGCAAAGCCGAATACTTCGAGGGCAAGGGATTGAAGGGCAAGTTCAAGAAGTGGTGGTTCACGTCCGTGGGCGTGTTCCCGGTTGATCGTTCCGGTGGCAGCAAGTCGCTTGGCGCACTCAAGCACGCACGCGAGATTATCGAGGATGGGCACCTGTTCGGTATCCACATTGAAGGCACGCGCAGCCCGGACGGTCGACTGTACAAGGGACACACCGGTGCCGCACGACTTGCGCTCGAGACCGGTTGCCCGATTGTTCCGACCGCCATCATCGGCTCGGACAAGCTGCAGCCGATTGGCACGTCGATTCCCAAGAAGGGCAAGACCAAGGTGTTGTATGGCAAGCCGATTGAGGTTGCGAAGAAGCCGGCTGATGAAATTACACATGATGATTTGCGTTCGCTGACCGATCGTGTTTCCACCGCAATCCAGAAAATGAGCGGTCAGGAATTCGTGAACGAATACGCCCAGAAGGTCAAGGCCGAGCTCAAGGCCCAGCAGGCCGCTGAAGAAGCCGAAAAGTAATTAACAAATGAGGCTCCCTCGTCTGAAGACAGAGGGAGCCTCATTCAAATCTCACACGATGGTGAGGGTGATGACGGTGGGGTTGCCGTTGGCGTCGCGCAAGCGAATCTTGCCGCCGTTGGAGAGGTCCGTATCGCCGCTTTTCACGGTACGTACCGTGCCGAACAGGCCACCGAGCACCTTGTCGGTTTTCACCTCGAACCCGAGACCTTCAAGTGTCTTGGTCACGGCGCTTTCCTGTTTGCCGACAAGGCCGGACGGTATCGTCGCCATCTCCGGACCCTTGGAAATCACCACGTCCACGCTGTCTCCCCACTTCAACTGGGCTCCGGCTTCCTGAGACGCGGAAATGACTTGGCCAGCCTCGACCTTGTCATCGTACTGTTCGGTGACATTGGCCGTGAGCTTCAACTCGCCGAGCGCGGCTTGCATCTCATCCTGGGTCTTACCGACGATGTTAGGCATGGTCACCGGCATCGGTCCCTTGCTCAAAGTAACCGTCACCTCATCGTTGTGCTTGGCTGTGGTACCGGGATCAGGGGAGATTGTCAACGCCACACCCTGCGGCGTGTCCATCGAATACTCGTCCTTCGACTCGTCGTGCTTGACATTATCGAAGCCAGCCCTCTTGAGCGCGTTCAACGGGTCTTTGCCATTGGCCGAATTCGCGTCGAGAATATCCTTCGGGATGGTGGCCATCCGCACGCCCTTGGACACCACCACCGTAAGCTCCTGATTGGCTCGCTTGCTTATGCGGCTGTTCACAACGGCCTTGGTCTTGTTCACGGAAGAAGAGATGATCTTGCCTTCCGCCACGTCGTCGTTGTATTCCTTGTGCGTCTTGTAGGGGATGCCGAGAGCCTTCAACGTGCTTTCATACGTGGCCCAATCCGCGCCGGCCAACGAGCATTCGGTGCTTGCATTCGCATCGCAGGTCACGTCATCCGGCTTGGGCACACTCCAATAGCTGCCCGGTCCGGCAAACCACCACCAGCCGGCGGTTCCGCCGATTGCAGCCAGTACCAGCACGATCACCAGTACGATGATGAGCGGTTTTTTGCTGCGCTGCTTCTTTGGCCCGGTGCCATTGGAAGCGACGTCCGGCTCATCGGAAAGGGCAGGCGCTCGGGTGAAGGCATCGCCGGCCTGAGGCAGCACTTGTGTCTCGCTGCCGGACTGTGCCATGATTTGCGTCTTATGGGGAGCCGAAGCATCGGCTGGCGTCGACGAATCAAGTGCCGTGGTGGGGGCGACCGGAGGAGCCGGAGGATTGACGTCTGCGGCGCCACCGGTATCGACGGTATTGCTTGCGACATCATCGGCCAAAAACGCCGGTACGGACGGCTTGAACGTTGCTGCACCGGCAGGTACGCCGGTCAGCGGGGCCTGCTCGGCGATATTGCCTACCAGCGCTGCAGCGGTGGCATCGGTATGATCACCTCCGATGGGTTCGGCATGCAAACGGTATTGCCACGCCTCCAGCGGCAATTTGGCGGCCAACTGGCTCAATTCCTCAGCTGCTGCCGCGCCATCGGCGGGGCGAGCATCCACCTGACGCGCGGTCAGATGGGCGATGAACGCCGCCACGGACGGATCAATGCCCTGACAGACCGTGGCCACGGACGGCACGTCCTCATGAACATGCTTGAAAACAAGCGTCACCGGATTATCCGAATCGAACGGCACCTTGCCGGTCAGCATCTCCCATGCCATGATGCCCACCGAATACAGGTCGCCTTGCGCGGTGGCCTGATTGTTCTCGATCATTTCGGGAGCCAGATAAGCGGCGGTGCCCAATAGCATGCCGGTGGAGCTCAATGTGGCCTGGCTGGCGGCCTTGGCCAGACCGAAATCAGTGATCTGCACATGGCCGCGATCATTGATCAAAATGTTCTCGGGCTTGATGTCACGGTGAACCACGCCGGCGCGATGTGCGGAAGCCAGACCATCCAGCGTCTCCGCGACCACGCGCAGCGTCTCACGTACGGAGAATGTGCCTTGGGCGTTCATCTCATGCCGCAGATTGACGCCATGCACATATTCCATGACCAGAAAATCAAGTCCATTGAACTCGCCGGTGTCATACACCTGAACGATGTGCGGGTTGGCGATGGACGCGGCCGAATTGGCCTCGCGGCGGAACCGTTCGACGAACTGCTCCCGATGCGGGCCTTTGGCGAGTTGTGTGTGCATGACCTTAATCGCCACGGTGCGCCCCAGACGCTCATCGACGGCCTCATACACGGTGGCCATACCACCCTCGGCGATATTGCGCACGATGCGGTAGCGTCCCTCAATCATCTGCGCGGGCTCGTTCTCACTCATGTTGTATCGTACGGTTCCTTTAATCACGACTAAACACGTTCAGTGTACATGGCCCCGGTTACGCGGCCGGAGCATCAGCGCATAGTTTTCATGGGTTTTCACCGGTGTCCATGGTCTCATGGTCCGGCGGCTCGCATTGCGGACTATCGCAAGGATTCGGGGATGAATCGCGCACAAGCCTCGGTCAGACGGCGTTGCGCTTCGGAATTCAGCTCAAGACCGGCAATCGCCTTACGGGACTCACCCCATAGGGCAGCGATGCGCTCGCGGGATCGATCAAGAGCACCGGTCGACGTGAACAGTTCAATGGTGCGGGCCACCTGGTTGTCATTGCGACAATCCGCTTCGAAGATGGCAATCAGATCGGCCTTATCCGCCGTATCTGCCGCAGACAGAGCATCAGCCAACAGCACTGTGCGTTTGCCTTCTCGGATGTCTCCGCCAACTGGTTTTCCGGTATTGCGGCTTGATCCGACGACATCCAACAGGTCATCCGCCAGTTGGAACGCCAGTCCGAGCGGCCGGCCGACGGCCAACGCGCAATGCCTGGCCTGATCCGGGCTCTCTCCTGCGGCCAGCAGTGCAAGCAGCAGTGGAGCGATGGTGGTGTAACTGGCTGTCTTCCAGCGGAATACGTTCAATGAGGCGTTCGCCAGAGCTTCGGGATTGGACAGTGGGGTCATCTCGACGGCCAAGTCCAGTACCTGGCCGATTTCCACCTCGCGTTGCATGGTAAGAAACGCCTCGTTCAGGGCATCGGTGTTGGGAAGACGGCTGGCGGACCGGCGTGTGATTTCAATGCAGGCGGTGGCCAGAATGTCGCCGAGCATCAGGCCCAAGCCACGGCCTATGGCACCGCTGTGTACGGCCTGTTCCAAGGCACGATGTGCGGAAGGCCTGCCCCGGCGCAGATCGGATTCGTCGATGATGTCGTCATGCACCAGTGCGGCCGTCTGAAACACTTCAATGGCGCAGGCCAGGTCGATCATGGCGTCACGCCGATCAGGCGTCACGTCGCCGGCAAGAATATCGAAGGCGTCCAACGCGAGCAGCGCACGCAGTCGTTTGCCTCCTTGGCTGGAGGAGGCGGCTTGGTCCACAACCTGTTCCATCACCGGTTTCAGGGCGTCGGCAACCTCGTCGGTGGCGGGGGCGGCAGTCAGTTCCCGCACCAACTGAATGATGCGTGGCTCGATGATTTCGCGGTTGTTAGCAGTTGTGCACATGCCTAATAACTTATCCACAGGGTTTGAAGAACACAAGAACGTTGGGAATCAAGGGTTTTGAAGCTAGAACCACAATGGTCGTTTTTTCCTGCGTCATACGGCGTTTTCAGCCATAGTGGGCACACACCCCCTCGGCGCATGAGCTATCCGGCTCGGCGCGCACCACAACACCAATAGATTGCACACCATTAGTCAAGGAGGACATGATGAACAACAACACGCCGCACAAGCCGCGTAAGAGCCGACACGCCAAACGGCACGCCGCCGAGCAGACGGAGCCCTTTGGCTTTGACGAGTTGGAGACGAGATCACAGGAATTTCGCAATGATCGACGACTTCGAGGCGCGCAACAGGCTAATGCCGACTGGGTGGCCGAACCATTGGACGAATGGCTGTCTTGTCTTGATGCCGGGAACACCGACCTAGGCCGAGAGACGATGGCCGCGTTTGCGGTGGGCATGCGTGAGACCTTATCGATTCGTGATGCGCTGATTCTCTCGTTGGTTATTGATGAAAGCCGTTGCCCCAAGTCATGGCTTATGGAATTCGCGGCGCGACCGCATCTGGCGCGTACGAGAACACGAATGGGCGAGCTGCTGACTTGCGCATTCGAGGATGAAGGCATGATGCCGGATAAGGAGCGTTGCCATGCCGGCATCGGTATGTTGCTCGATATCGCCGAAGCCTCACCGGTGCCGTACTGCATACAGCCATTGGCCGTAATCGCCTACACCTTATGGTGGCTGGGCGATCCGCGAGCAATGGTGTTCGCCTTGCGATGCCTGCTGCTCGATGAGGATTGTTCGCTGGCGGCGATGATATTCTCAGCCGCCGATCGAGGCGTGGCACCGGCATGGTGCTCGGGCTGAGTGAACAGAAACGGCGGATTTCCGAGGTTTTACGCGCGATGCGCGGAAGGAAAGCGTGTGGTGATCGGCAACACGTCGGGCAACGATGTGGGAATAATCGTCCGTGGAGGGTGGTTTACTCACATAGTTGACGATTTGCCCTTGCCAGAAGTGGGCCCATGTGGTATATGCACTTCACGGCGAGAGATCAGGAGGAGCAGTTTTGGCCACGAAGGAAACGACGGCAACCAAGCAGACAGCCGAGTCCAGCGAGGAGACCGAGACCAAGAAGAAGGCCAGCTCTACGACCACCGCACGCAAGACTTCCGCCAAGAAGTCCAAGTCCGCAGAGCCCTCGAAAAAGACCACGCGCAAGTCCGCTGCGAAGAAAACCGCGAAGAAGGCCAAGGACGATGAGCTCGTCAAAGACGAGGACACTCAGGTCGATGACGAGCTTGATGACGATGCCGAGGTCAACGACGACGATTTGGACGTTGACGACCTCGACGAGGATCTTGACGACGTTGACGAAGACGATGCCGACGACGAAGACCTCGATGAGGACGATGCCGACGACGATGATGTGGAAGACGACGAGGACGAGGAAGAAGCCAAGTCCAAGGCACCCGAGCAGCCCAAGGAAAAGGGTGCCTACGTGGTCTCCGACACGGATGATGAGGAAGAAAACATCATCCCCTCGGGCAATCCGAAGCGTCGTGTGATTGCGGCCGGCGCAACCGCCGACCCGGTCAAGGACTACCTGAAGCAGATCGGCCGTGTGAGCCTGCTGAATGCCGAGCAGGAAGTCGACCTGTCCGAGCGCATCGAGGCCGGCCTGTACGCCCAGCACCTGCTCGACACCGAAAGCGAAGGCATGGAGTTCAAGCGCAAGCGTGAACTCAAGTGGGCCGCCGCCGACGGCAAGAAGGCTAAGGACCATCTGCTGGAAGCCAACCTACGACTTGTGGTCTCGCTCGCCAAGCGCTACACGGGTCGCGGCATGCTCTTCCTTGATTTGATCCAGGAAGGCAACCTTGGTCTGATTCGTGCCGTCGAGAAGTTCGACTGGAAGAAGGGCTTCAAGTTCTCCACCTACGCCACGTGGTGGATTCGTCAGGCCATCACCCGTGCCATGGCCGATCAGGCCCGCACCATTCGCGTGCCTGTGCACATGGTCGAAGTGATTAACAAGCTGTCCCGTGTACAGCGCCAGATGCTGCAGGATCTGGGGCGTGAACCTACGCCGGACGAGCTGGCCCGCGAGCTGGATATGCCGGTTGAGAAGGTGCAGGAAGTGCAGAAGTACGGCCGCGAGCCGATTTCCCTGCACACCCCGCTTGGCGAGGATGGCGATTCCGAGTTCGGTGACCTCATTGAGGATACCGACGCCATCGCTCCGTCCGACGCCGTGGCCTTCTCCCTGCTGCAGGAACAGTTCAAGCAGGTGCTGGAAACCCTGTCTCCGCGTGAGGCCGGCGTCATCAAGATGCGCTATGGCCTGGAAGACGGCCAGCCGAAGACGCTGGACGACATCGGCCGTGTGTATGGCGTGACCCGTGAACGCATCCGTCAGATCGAGTCCAAGACCATGTCCAAGCTGCGCCACCCATCCCGTTCGCAGACCCTGCGCGACTTCCTGGATCAATGATCATCTGGCTCCCCTCTGTGAGGGGAGCCAAGCGTTTGAAGAGAAAAATAGGACTGTATGCCCAAAGAAGAATACGGTGCCAAGGACCTAGCTGTTCTTGAGGGCTTGGATGCGGTACGCAAGCGTCCGGGCATGTACATCGGCACCACCGACTCGCAGGGGCTTATGCACTGCCTGTGGGAGATCATCGACAACTCCGTGGACGAGGCCTTGGCCGGCTTCTGCAACGACATTGTGGTCACCCTGCACACCGACGGTTCCGTGGAAGTCGCGGACAATGGCCGAGGCATCCCGGTGGACAAGGAACCGAAAACCGGCCTGTCCGGCGTGGAGGTCGTACTGACCAAACTGCACGCCGGTGCCAAGTTCGGCAACTCGTCTTATAACGCCGTCGGTGGCCTGCACGGCGTGGGCTCCTCCGTGGTCAATGCCCTGAGCTCCCGACTGGACGTCGAAGTGGATCGTGACGGCAAGACGCACCACATGACCTTCCACCAAGGTCACCCTGGCGTATACACGGATGCCGACCCGGCCAATCCGTCTCCCGATTCCCCGTTCAAGCGCACTCGCAAGAACCGACCCACCGAGCTGGAAATCATCGGCAAGGTATCTCCCAAAACCACTGGTACCCGTATTCGCTACTGGTATGATCCGGAGATCTTCAACAAAACCGCCGAGTTCTCATACGAACAGCTCATCGACCGCGTGCGTCAGACCAGCTTCCTGGTGCCCGGCCTCAAAATCACCATCATCGACGAAAACGTACCGGAAACGGCGGCGACTGACACCGTCGAGGCCACTGATGACGCAACAGTCGAACCTGCGCAAGACCAGGCACCGGCCTTGGATGTCTCGTCCGACGATGCCGAGAGCCCGGCCGAGGAGGACTTCTCACTGACGGCCGGCGACCAGGTCGTTGATGGCGCGTTCGGCGAACAGCCCGCGCACCCGCGCGTCGTGGAATTCCTGCACACAGGCGGCGTCAAGGACTTCGTCGACTTCCTGTCCAAAGGCGAGCCGATCTCCGACATCTGGCGCATCCAAGGCGAGGGCACCTATAAGGAGGAGACCCAGGCCGTGGGCAAGGGCGGTGAACTGCACGCCCAGGAAATCGAACGCACCTGCGGCGTGGATATCGCCCTGCGATGGGTCAACGGCTATGACACCACAATCATGAGCTTCGTGAACATCGTGGAGACGCCCGGCGGCGGTACTCACGTGGACGGTTTCATGAACGCCATCACCAAGCAGATTCGCAAGGCGGTGGAAGACAACGCCCGCAAGCTCAAGGTGAACATGAAGGACTCCGCCATGAAGGTGGAGCGCGACGATATCCAAGCCGGACTCGTGGCCGTGGTCACCGCACGCGTGGCCGAACCTCAGTTCCAAGGCCAGACCAAGGACGTGCTTGGCACCGCGCAGGTCAAGCCGATCGTCACCCGGCTCACCGACAAGCAATTCGGCGAGATGATCACCGGCTCCAAGCGCGGGTACAAGGAACAATCCGGCCGCGTGCTGGAGAAGATCGTCGGCGAAATGCACGCACGCATCCAGTCGCGCAAGGCCAAGGAGGTCACGCGCCGCAAGAACGCGCTCGAATCCGCCTCGATGCCGGCCAAACTCTCCGACTGCCAGCCGGGCAATGACGACGTGGCCGAACTGTTCATCGTCGAGGGTGATTCCGCACTCGGTACCGCCAAGGCCGCCCGCAACGCCGGTTTCCAGGCACTGCTGCCGATTCGAGGCAAGATTCTGAACGTGCAGAAGGCGTCGATCACGCAGATGCTCTCCAACAAGGAGTGCGCGGCCATCATCCAAGTGGTGGGTGCCGGCTCCGGCCAGAGCTTCGACATCGAACAGTCGCGCTATCACAAGATCATCATGATGACCGATGCTGATGTGGACGGTGCTCATATCCGTATCCTGCTGCTGACGCTGTTCTACCGGTACATGCGGCCGCTTATCGAACACGGCTACGTGTATGCCGCCGTGCCGCCGCTGCACCGCATCGCGTTGACAGGCTCGCACAAGGGCGAATATATCTACACGTATTCCGATGACGAGCTGGCCGGCAAACTGGCCGACCTCGACAAGAAGCGCATCGGATACAACGACGACATCCAGCGATACAAGGGTCTGGGCGAGATGGACGCCGACCAGTTGGCGGACACCACCATGGACCCGCGCACGCGTATGCTGCGCCGCATCCGCATGGAGGACGCCGCCCAGGCATCCGAGATCTTCAGCCTGCTGATGGGCGACGACGTGCCGCCGCGCAAGCAGTTCATCGTCGACAACGCCGACGATTTCGACCGCTCCAAGATCGATACCTGACCGTCCTATCTCAAGCTCCCTCTGATGAGGGGGTGTCAGCGAAGCTGACTGGGGGAGAGGCCTCGGGTGGTAGCGGGCTACTCGTATTTCTCTCCCCTCAGTCCGTCTTTGGCGGACAGCTATTTCGTCAGAGGGTGCTGCGGTATATCATCAGGATTTCATCGAGTGCACCGCCGCCGATTATCTCAAGGACAACTACGACATCATCGGCTTTGACCCGCGCGGCGTAGCCGATTCCACGCCGGTGTACTGCGGGCAAGACTCCAAACTGTGATGTTTGCGTGTTGCTGAAGCGCTATTCGATAGACTGATGACATCGTTATCACAACCGGTGCCGTACTGTGAATGGGAGATGGGACATGGCCAGTCTGTTGCTTGCCGTCATCTATGTGGCGTTTATCAGTCTGGGATTGCCGGATTCGCTACTCGGATCCGCATGGCCCACCATGAGCCAGGATCTGAACGTGCCGGTGGCGTGGGCCGGCGGCATCTCCGCGGTGATTTCCATGTTCACGATCGTCTCGGCGCTGCTTTCGGACCGAATGACATTGAAATTCGGGGCAGGCAAGGTCACCGCCGTTTCGGTGGCGTTGACTGCGGCGGCCTTGGCCGGTTTCTCCGTTACCTCGAATTACTGGGTGCTGTTGGCCATCGCCATACCATACGGCCTTGGCGCGGGCGGAGTGGATGCGGCGCTCAATAACTACGTAGCCATTCACTACGAAAGCCGGCATATGAGCTGGCTGCACTGCATGTGGGGCGTCGGCGCATCGGTCGGCCCCTACATCATGGGCTATGCGCTCTCTCAAGGCCAAGGTTGGCCGTGGGGCTATCGGTACATCGCGATCCTGCAGGTGATGCTGACCGTCATCCTGGTGCTGAGCCTGCCGCTGTGGAAGAAACGTGGCGCAATTGCGGTCGGCGAATCGACCGATGACACCGCATCATCTGACGGCAATGCCGAGAGATTTGGCACTGCTGAAGGGGTGTCTGTTGCCGAACGCAAACCGCTCGGCGTGGCCGGCGTGCTCGCCATTCGCGGTGCCAAGGAAATCCTCGTGATGTTCTTCTGCTACTGCGCCGTCGAATCTACGGCGGGCCTGTGGGCCTCCAGCTATATGGTGATGCACAGCGGCATCGACAAGATCACCGCCGCCAGCTGGGCCAGCCTATTCTACGTAGGCATCACCGTGGGCCGTGCGCTTTCCGGCTTCCTGACCATGCGATTCAAGGACCCGGTCATGATTCGCCTCGGCCAAGTGCTGGTGTTCGCCGGCATCCTCACCATGTTCGTGCCATTGCCTCACCACCTTGGCGTGGTCGTTGGGCTGGTGGTCATCGGCTTCGGGTGCGCGCCGATTTATCCGTGCGTCATCCACTCGACGCCGGCCTACTTCGGCGAAGACAAATCGCAGGCCATCGTCGGCGTGCAGATGGCCTGCGCCTATGTGGGCTCACTGCTCATGCCGCCACTGTTCGGCATCATCGCGCAATATGCGACAATCAGTCTCTACCCGTGGTATTTGCTGGTGCTCTTGGTGCTGATGGTGGCCATGCACGAGCGTCTTCGCAAGTTGCGCGGCTGATCATATGCGCATTTGGGCCCGACGCCTACTATGCTTGGAGCCCATGGTGATAAGTGAAGAAGAACATGAACAGATGCCCGAGCCCGTACGGGAACGATTGGAAGCGCTGAAGGATGCGCCGGGCTCGGTAATCGTGGTCGGCTCGATGAACGCCGATTACACCGTAACCACTAAACGACTACCCAAGCCAGGTGAAACCGTCAATGGTGGTGCCATGAAAGTGCTGCCGGGCGGCAAGGGCGCGAATCAGGCGTCTGCCGCCGCTCGTCTCGGTGTCAATGTCCAGTTGCTGGGCGCGGTGGGCGAGGACTCCAACGCGGACTTCCTATTAAGCAAGCTGGATGAGGCCGGCGTCGACACCGCCGATATCCTGCATGTCGAAGGCCCCAGCGGCACCACGGTAATCACCGTGAGCGCTGAGGGCGAGAACACCATCGTCTATTCGCCGGGTTCCAATGCCAAGGCAAGTGCCGGCTATGTGCAATCACATCGCACGACCATCGCCGAATGCGCGGTATTGGGACTGTGTTTGGAGAGCCCGATTGCCACCGTTATCGCCGCCGCGCAGACCGCGCATGACGCTGGCGTGACCGTGCTGCTCAACGACTCGCCATTTATGGACGAGCTGCCTCACGAACTGGTGGAAGCCACGGATATTCTGCTGGTCAACCAGCATGAAGTGGCTCAACTGCTGGGCCTGCCGGATGATGACGTGGAATCACTCGACTGGTATGAGGTCGCCGAACGATTCACCGATTACGGATTCGACCGGGCGATAGTGACGCTTGGTGCGTCGGGATCGGTGGTGATCGAGAACGGACGTTGGCATCGCGTATCCGCCGCGCAAGTCAATGCAGTGGACACCACCGGTTGCGGCGACTCGTTCATGGGGACCGTGCTGGCTGGCTTGGCCGCCGGTCATACGCTGCTGCAATCCGCGCAAATCGGCTCCTACGTCTCCGCCTATGCGGCCACCAAGCTTGGTGCCCAAAGTGCCTACGGTACCGCCGAAGAAGTCATCGCCTACTTCAGCTGACCTATAATCGTACATATGTACGAAAGCCTGAGCCTGTTTTCCGAACCCACCAAGATGTGGTTCGAGCATGCCTTCGGTCAGCCGACCGAGGCACAGGCTCAGGCATGGCCGGCAATCCATTCCGGTCGCAATGTCTTGGTCATCGCCCCTACCGGTTCCGGTAAAACATTGGCCGCGTTTCTCTCAGCCATCGACCGATTGATGACCGTGCCACGCACGCGGCGTGCCGGTGTGCGTGTGCTGTATATCTCGCCGTTAAAGGCGCTCGCGGCCGATGTGGCCAAGAACCTAGAACAGCCTTTGGAGGGCATTGCTGCACAATGCGAGGCGCAAGGGCTGCCCGTGCCGAAGATCGCGGTCGCCACTCGTTCAGGCGACACCACCGCACAGGAGCGGCGACGCATAGCCTCCCATCCACCGGATATCCTCGTTACCACGCCAGAATCGTTGTATTTGTTGCTCACTTCGAAGGCAGGGCGGATTCTCGGCACTGTCGATACGGTGATCGTCGATGAGATTCATGCAGTGGCGGGCACCAAGCGCGGCGCACATTTGGCGGTAAGTCTGGAACGGCTGGAGAACCTTGTCACAGAATCGCGCAAGCGAGATGCAATCGATGCAGATGCTGATGAGGGCGGTGATGCCGCCGTCGATGCTGGCCGTGGCGATCGTCATATGCAGCGCATTGGTCTATCCGCTACGGTGAATCCGCCTGAAAAGGCGGCGCGATTCCTGGGCGGCGGGCAACCGGTTACCATCGTGAATCCCGGTGGGCGGCCTGCAATGGATTTGCGCATGATTGAGCCGTTGGAAAACATGCGTGATTTGCAGTCCGTGAATGCCAAGCAGCGTGTCGGTGGCGTGGATGCTGAACGGTCCGCTCCGCATATCAGTGGTGTCACGCCGGCCATGCAGCGACTTGCTGAACGCAGGGGCATTGTGCCGGTGGATGATAGAGATGTTTCTTCCACTTCTGGGGACGATTCTGATGCGAGTGATGCGTTCGATTCCTCCGCGTTGGTTGGAGCGGCGGGCGACCGTACCTCCGGTTCCATTTGGCCCGTGGTGGAACGCAGTATTTTGGATGAGATTCTCGCGCACCGCACTACATTGGTGTTCGTTAATTCGCGTGGTGTGGCTGAGAAACTCACTGCGCGCTTGAACGATCTGTATGCGCAGACCCGGCATGGCACCAATCCCGACACTGTGCGGGATCTGGGCTCTCCGGAAGGCCGCGAAGGGTTCTCCACGCATTACGATGCTGTGGTCGGCTCCACCACCATGCTTGTCGGCTCACATGAGGGCGATGATGTCATCGCCATGGCTCATCATGGGTCGGTTTCCAAAGACCGTCGCAAAATGATTGAGGAACGGCTTAAACGTGGTGAATTGCGTTGCGTGGTGGCCACCTCCAGTTTGGAGCTCGGCATTGATATGGGCTCGGTCGACTTGGTGATTCAAGTCGATACGCCGTTGTCGGTCTCCTCCGGATTGCAGCGTGTAGGCCGTGCCGATCATCAGGTCGGTGGCGTCTCTCACGCATTGTTCTACCCGCTCACCCGTCAGCAGATTGTCACTGGGGCCGCAAGTCTGGAAGCCATGATTGCCGGCGATATAGAACCATTGGCCGTGCCGCGCAATCCGCTCGATATTCTTGCCCAGCAGACCGTGGCCGCTGCCGCGATGCACGATTTGAACGCTGATGACTGGTATGCCACAGTGCGTCGTGCTGCGCCGTTTGCCGAACTGCCACGTGACATGTTCGATGCGGTAATCGGCATGATGTCCGGCGAATACAACAGCGAGGAATTCTCGGCCTTCCGGCCGCGACTGGTATGGAATCGGGATAATGGCCTGATTTCCGCCCGTCCCGGTTCGCAGAAAGTGGCCGTTACCTCTGGCGGTACGATTCCCGATCGAGGGCTGTACACCGTGGTCCTGCCTGAGGCGGACGCCGGCAAAGGCCAGCGTCGCGTCGGCGAGTTGGATGAGGAGATGGTCTACGAATCGCGCGTGGGCGATGTCATTACGCTCGGCACCTCCACATGGCAGATTCAGGAAATCACCCGTGATCGTGTGGTCGTGACTCCGGCTCCGGGCCGCACCGCCCGCCTGCCGTTCTGGCACGGTGAAGGCGCTGGCCGTGACTACGGTTTCAGCCGTACCATAGCCCGCTTCACCCGAGAAATCGCCGCCGGATTAGACGTGAAGCGGACTGAGGGGAGGTCTGCCGCAGAAGGTCCAGCTGTCCCAACCTTCATCCCAACAATCCTCACCCGTCTCCACCACGATGGCCTAGATGCCAACGCCATCACCAACTTGGCCCGCCTACTCTCCGAGCAACAAGCCGCCACTGGTGCAGTCCCCAGCGACCAAACCCTTATCGTGGAGCGCACACGCGATGAAGACGGCGGATGGCGCATCGTGCTGTTAAGCCCCTTCGGCCGCCGCGTTCACGAACCGTGGTCCATGGCCATCAGCCGCAGACTGCGCCAACGCTACGGTTTCGACGGGCAGGTATATGCCGCCGATGACGGTATCGTCATTCAGCTACCGGACGGTGACGGACATATTCCTGCTCAAGACCTGTTCCTTTTCGACCCAGAAGACCTCAAAGCAGATGTAGAGCGTCAAGTGGGCGAGTCCGTGCTATTTGCCGCACGATTCCGCGAATGCGCCGCCCGATCACTGTTCATGCCGCGATCCGACCCGGGCCGTCGCGTGCCCCTATGGCAGCAGCGACTGCGCGCCGCACAGCTCCTGCAATCCGCACGTATGGCCAAGAACTTTCCGCTGCTGCTGGAAACCGCGCGCGAATGTTTGCAAGACGTATACGACATGCCCGCCCTGAACGAGGTGATGACCGGATTGCAAGCCGGCACCATTACCGTGAAGGACGTGGAAACCGAGTCGCCATCGCCTTTCGCCGAGAACATTCTCTTTGGCTTCGTCGGCGTGGTGATGTACCAGTATGACCAACCTCAGGCCGAGCGTAGCGCGCAACTGCTGTCTCTCGATCCGCACGTGCTCGAACGCTTGCTCGGCACCACCGATATGGCACAAGTGCTCAACCCGGACGTGATTCGCGAAGTCGAACAGGAACTGGGGGAGCACACTTTCTGGAATGAGCTTGCCGACGATGATGTGACTGGTCGCGTGACCCGTTACGCCAAAACCCATGGTCCTTTCACCGCCGATCAGCTCATAGCCGATCTACACCTCGATGCTACGGATGCCGTGCACACTCTGGATGTGCTGGCTGCCAAAGGCGAGTTGCTGCAAGGCCACTTTGTAGATGATGACGAGCAAGGCCAACAGTGGCTCCATAAGGACGTATTCCGCCGTATTCGGTCTCGCTCATTGGCCAAGGCGCGTAAAGCAGTCAAGCCAGTAGAATCAGAGGCGTTCCAGATGTTTCTTATCGACCGACAAGGTATCGGGCCGGTCGGCGGCGAACGATATGAAGGTGCTGACGGGCTCATGCGCGTTATCGAGCAGCTGGAGGGCATATCACTGCCCACTGCACTCTGGGAGTCGGCAGTATTCCCCGCACGAGTACGAGACTACCAACCTGCATTGCTGGATAAGTTGCTGACCAGCGGCGATGTGGTCTGGGTCGGCTCAAAAACCGGGGGAACCAGTGCGATGGACCCCGGTGAGGTTGCTTTCTATCCGGCGGATTCAATATTGTTCAGCGGTGTGGAACATGGTACGACATCGAACGCCTCAGACGCCACCATGCCGGAAGCGATTCTGACCGCACTGGACTCAGGGGGAGCGTTCCATGCCCGTCAACTGATGGATGCCGCCAAACGTGCGTGGAATGAGACCGCGGAGCCGGACATCAATCCAAACACCGGCGAAATCATTCCGCAAGAGTGGAGCGAACAGCAGTTCAAGGATGCCTTGTGGAGCTTGGTCTGGCAAGGTAAGGTCACCAATTCCAGCTTCGCGCCGGTGCGTGCATTAACCGCAGGCGCAGCAAGCCCGCGTAAATCCACTACATCACGTCGTCGTGGGCGTGTCGCTCCGATTCGCCGAGCCACTACGGATATGACGTTAGGAGGTTTGTGGTCCGCCGTAATCGGGCAAGCTGAAGCCGAAGACACCGACCAGACCGAACGGGCACTCGCACTGGTCGAGACGTTGCTGGACAGGTATGGCGTCATCGCGCAGCCGGTGATTGACAAGGAAAATATCCCGGGTGGCTACTCAGCGTTGTATCCGGTATTGAATCGCATGGAGGAGCATGGTCGACTGGTACGAGGCATGTTCGTCCGTGGTTTCGGCGCGGCCCAATTTGCCGAGCGCGACACCGTGGATGCGTTGCGTCATCCGTCAGAGCATCGTGGCCAGTCCGTGGTGGCATTGAGTGTGCTCGACCCCGCAAATCTCAGTGGCTCCGCCATCGCGTGGCCGGACGCGCCTGCCGGTGCGGGTAAACCGGCACGCCGTATCGGAGCCACGGTCGTGCTCAATGCGCAAGGCGCGCTACTATACGCGGCCGCCAAAGCCAAGCACCTGACAGCGTTCGATCAATCGGTCGGCCATGAAGCCGCTGTCAATGATTCCGACGAACAAATGCGCAAGGCCGCCACAGAACTGGCCTACGCCCTCAAACGCAATGGCACCGGCTCCGTGACATTCAGCGACATCAATGGCGAACCCCTCAACGCCCGTCACCCCTTCGCCCGCATCCTCCACCAGTCCGGCTTCACCCCCGTTCCCCAAGGCATGCGGCTGTACTGATTGAGCCCAGCTATCGAATGCGGTAGTTGGAGCCTCGTTGGGTCATGATGAGGCCGGCGCGGGTGAGCTTCTTATCCAGTGTGTAGAGGGCGTTCTTGAGTAAGCCCTGTTGCTCGAAGAATGGGCCGCCGATAAGTTTGACCAACTCGCTGGTGTTGACGAACTGGCCATCAGCCTTGACCAGCGCTTCAAGCAAACTGTATTCCAGACGGGACAGTGAGATTGCGCTGTGAGTGGATGCGTAGTAGGCCTTGTGATTCGTGGTGTCCAACGTGAGATTGCCACGAATGATCATGGCGGGGGAGTCGGTGGCAAGCGAGCCGACGTATGAGAGCAGTTCGCCATCGGAGAATGGTTTGCTCAGCGCGGCATCTGGGCGTCGTACGTTAGCTTGTGCGCTAGAGGCAGCATTGTCCGAGCGTTGTTCGGCTTCGGCATCTGAGTTGTTTGCGCGTGAATTCGCGCTGAAGGAGCTGTAGGGCGTCTCTTCGATAGGGGCGTACTCGTCAGGCAGCGCTCGCCAGCGGCTGCCTTCACCAATGGTTTTGCTGAGTGGCGTCGAAGTCAGCAGCAGAATCTTGACGGAGGCACGGGCATTGCGTAGGGATTCGATGAGCTGCTCGGTGGAAATGCCGAGCAGGGATTCATCAAGAATCACTGCGTCAAATGACTCCTTGGCGACAGCGGCGAGCGCGATACTACCGGTGCTTGCCAAAGACACCTCATGACGACCGGCAAGCAGGGCACCATGAATGGCGTGGGCCAACGGTTCATTGGATACGGCAACCAGTAGTCTCATCGCCACCTCCTTAATGCTTAGTGTAGGCCGGGTTTAGGGTCTCTTCTCTATTGTTTGGCTCACTATCGTTCGCTCCTCGCCTACAAACACCCCACTGGGGTGTTTGCTTTACGGCTCGGCCCATCAGAGGGAGCTTAATTGAGGTTACGCAATGAAGGCGATGGGGGAGGCGAGGTCTACTCCGGAACCGTCTCGGCGCATATCGGGCTTGGGAAGCTCGACCGGAGAGCCTGCGGATGTAGAGGCGTGCAACGGGTAGAGGCCCACCCAGGCAAGAATCAGCGTGTTCTGGCCCTTCAGGAATCGCTGGGAACGCACGCCGCCGGTAGCGCGACCCTTGGTGGGGTACATTTCCAGCGGAGTGACCTTCGCCGCGCCGTTTTCGGTGCCGGGCAGTGCATCGGAATCGCCGGCCACGGTGAGCACCACTGCACCGGATCCGGAAGTCAAGCCGTTCTCGCCCTCTTCATAGGTCCATGCCACCTTGCCGGCGGGAACCACGTTGAAGGCCGCCACACGGGCGCCCTCGGCCAGCTTGATGCCGGCCATACCGCCCGCAGTACGACCCTGCGGGCGCACGTTCTTCGCCTCAAAGGTCAGTAGCGAGGAATCGGAGGAGATGAACACCAGACGGTCGTCATCCTCGGCCACGGCGGCGAATACCACTTCGTCGCCATCTTTCAGATCAATGACGGGCCAAGAATCCATGGTGGTGGGTGCCTCACGATTCCAACGCTTGATGACACCGTTACGGGTACCGATAGCCAGCGACGGCAACGGCTTGGCCTCGGCGGCCCCGCCATCCTCGCTCTCGTCCTTGGCACTGGTCTTGCCGGACGTCGGCTGCTCCATGGCAATCGCCGTAATCACACGCTCACCGCGAATCGGATCGGTGGATTCGGTCATGCCGATCAGTTCGTCGGCCTGAACTCCTCCCTTCAGCGACAATGTGGCGGTAGCGGGCAAGGCAGGCAAATCAACCACATGCGCGAGCACCAGGCGGCCGGCCGACGTGACCAGCCCATACGTAGCGCGCGTGGAAGTCTCGAAGATTGTGGTGATCTGATCGTCTCTCAAACGCTCATCGGAAGTGGATCGTGCATTGAACACGTCCATCGCGCTTGGCGTGGTACGGGCAATCAAACCGGTAGCGCTCATCATCACCACGCACGGCTCGTCCTCGATCTTCAAGGCTCCGGTCAGCGTGGACTGTTCGCCGGTCTTCTTGGCCGCAGCTGCGGCTGCGGCCACATCGGCTTCGGCGGAGGAGATCGTAGTGGCGGCCTTCACCGCTTCGAGCGCGGACTTGGACACGCCCGAAGCCCCGGCACCCTGCGCCACGACCGGCGTCAACGTGCCATCCGGGTCGGCATCCAGCAGCACGGTACGGCGCGGCGAGCCCCACTTGGCGACCGCTTCGTCCATCTCGTCGGTGACCACCTGGTCGAGCGCCTCGGCGGAGGCCAGGATCCGGGTCAGCTCCTCGATACGCTTCTTCAGATCATCGCGTTCGGCCTCAAGCTCGATACGGTTCATCTTGGTCAGTCGGCGCAGACGCAGGTCGAGGATGTACTGAGCCTGGACCTCGTCCAAATCGAAAACGACCATCAAACGGCTCTTCGCGGCATCCGCATCATCCGAGGTGCGGATTACCTGAATCACCTCGTCGATGTCCAACATGGCCAGCAGCAGGCCCTCGACCAGGTGCAGGCGCTCCAGCGCCTTCTTCTTGCGATATTCACTGCGGCGGCGAATCACCACACGGCGGTGGCCCACCCACACCTGAAGCATCTCCTTCAGACCCATCGTGTGCGGGCGGCCCTCCACCAACGCCACGTTGTTCATGGCGAAGTTGTCTTGCAACGGTGTGTGCTTGAACAACTGCACCAGAACCGCATGCGGGTCGAAACCAGTCTTGATCTCGATGACGATACGCGTGCCGTTATGACGATCGGTCAGATCGAACGCGCCGGAAATCCCCTCCAGCTTGCGGTTCTTCACACCGTCGGAAATACGTTCGATTACCTTCTCCGGGCCCACCATGTACGGCAGCTCGGTGACCACGATGGCCTGCTTGCGGGCCGTGACATGCTCGATATGCGTGGCGGCGCGCGTGGTGAGCGTACCACGGCCAGTGGCATAGGCCTCACGGATGCCGTCGCGGCCGATGATTGTGCCGCCGGTGGGCCAGTCGGGGCCGGGCACGTAACGCATCAGCTGTTCCAGGGTGGCGTCCGAATGCGCCATGAGGAACTTGGCGGCGTTTACCACCTCGCCCAGATTGTGGGTGGCCAGGTTCGTGGCCATGCCCACGGCGATGCCCGAGCCGCCGTTGACCAGCAGATTCGGGATGGCGGCCGGCAGCACGGTCGGTTCCTTGAGCTTGTTGTCATAGTTCGGCGTGAAGTCGACGGTGTCCTCATCGATATCCGCGTTCATGCCGAGAGCGGCCGGGCCAAGCCTGGCCTCGGTGTAACGGGAGGCCGCAGGGCCGTCATCCAGCGAGCCGAAGTTGCCGTGGCCGTCTACCAGCGGCAGACGCATCGCGAACGGCTGTGCCAAACGCACCATGGCCTCGTAGATCGCGGAATCACCGTGCGGGTGGAGCTTGCCCATCACCTCGCCCACCACGCGGGCGGACTTCATATACGGGCGGTCGGGAGTCAGATTCATCTCGCCCATCTGGTAGACGATGCGGCGCTGCACCGGCTTCAAGCCATCGCGCGCATCGGGCAGTGCGCGTGCGTAAATCACCGAATACGCATACTCGAGGAAGGACTTGCTCATCTCCTCGTTCAGCGGCGTCTCGACGATATGCTCCTTGACCGTGCGCGGATCATAGGTTTGCGCGGACGGTTTGCGGTGTGATGCCATGAAACTCCCTTTCGAACGCCCCCATATTAGCGGGAGGGCGCGAAACAGTGCGCAGAGAACGGTTCTCGATAACAACTGTGCGCTGGTTTCGGTGCGCCAATCGCACATGTTTGCCGATAAAACGGCGTGATTCCAGTGTTTCAGTCGATGTGCGTTTGTTTGATTATGTGCGTTGGAGCGCACAGTTGTTATTGAGAACCGTTCTCTGCGCACTGAGCCAAGGGGAGGGGTGCTACTTGAATGGGCAACTATGAGTGTTGAGACGCCGGATATGGACGAGTTGCTGCGGCTGGTGCCCACAGTGGGCTATGGGGATGACGCCCCGGCCGATCGGCGTGGGGGAGCACTGCACCTGTCCGCCGTGCTGCCCGCCTTGTCCGCCGCCATCGGACATCCGGCCCCCACCAAGGTCCACGCCGATCCCAAGGCATGCCAGCGCGCGTTGGGGCTGCCCGATGCCGAATCGGCCATCGTGGTGCTCGTGGACGGCCTGGGCTACTGGAACCTCGCCATGCGCCTCGGCCACGCGCCCTATCTGCGTTCGCTGATGAACGAAAGCGCCAATCAGCGTCCCATCGCTACCTGCGCTCCAAGCACCACTGTGGCGGCCATGGCCGCATTCGGTACCGGAACCTGCCCGGGACTGACCGCAATGGCGGGCTATACGCAGCTCGAACCCGCCAGCCATAAGCTCATCCAACTCATCCAGTTCAAAGACGCGCTGGCACCCAAACCAGCCAATCCGCACATTCCTGTGCCGCCCATGGTCGATCCGCTCGACCTGCAGCGCGAGGAGACGGTATTCGAGAAACTTGCGGCTCAAGAGGTGCGCGTCACGAGCTCGGGGTTGCCCAAGTTCTCCAAATCGCCATTGACCGAAGCCGCATTGCGAGGCACCGACTATCAAGGCAACGTCACCCCACGCGATCGTGTGCTGGCCGCCGCACGCGCCTCCCGCACCCCCGGCCTGACCTACCTGTACATCCGTGACGCCGACAAAGTCGGCCACAATTACGGGTGGGATTCCGAACACTGGGTGGCCGCATTCGAACATATCGACGCCCAGCTCGCGCTCCTGAAACGCAGCGCACCCAAAGGCACACTGATCGTCATCGTAGCCGACCACGGCATGGTGCAAACCGACATGGACCAGCGGATTGACATCGCCGTTGAACCGCAGCTCACCCGAGGCGTGTCACTGGTCGGGGGGGAGCCGCGCTCGCTGATGCTGTATGCCGAGCCGGATGAACGACCTGAGGATATAGCTTGCCGGTGGCGCGATTGTCTGCAAGACCGAGCCTTGGTGCGGACCAAGGATGAGGCCATCGCGGACGGATTGTTTGGACCGGTCTGCGAGCGAGTCCGGCCAATGCTCGGCGATGTGGTCGTGCAGGCAGCGGGAGCCGTGACCCTCGTCGATTCGCGTACGCAAGGAGACAAGGCCACCCACCTGCCGAGCGTGCATGGCTCCCAAACAGCATTGGAAATGGATATTCCCTGCCTGATCGATATGGCCTGATTCGGAAATTCAGTCTCCGAACAGAATCTCGTCCCAGCTTGGTACGGCCGAACGTCCTGATTTACGCTTGGCCGGTTTGGCTGGTGCCTCATGTTCGGTGGCGGCGGATTCGGCCGCCCGCTCCTGCTCGGTGGCTACTAGCTGTGCATTGGGGCCACTCCGTATGGTCTTGTCCGAAACATTGTCAGAGCCCTGCTCTGGTGCCGTGGCAGGCGATTGCTGTAATCCTGCGGCAGATGGCGAAACAGATCCGGCGGTCTGCGAAGAGACCGGACTGGGGGCCGTAGTGCCATGAGCCTGGGTCGTGGCCGGTGAGATGGACGTGGATAGATCCACTGGGGGCATGGAACCTGTGGAAGTGACAGAGGGCCGGATTGCGGCAGGCCGTGCGGCCGGAATCGAAGGCGTAGGAGCCGCCCAAGCAGACACGGCGCGCTCGATACGCGCGGAGCGTACGGAGTCGCCGGGCAGTTCGGGAATCGTCGGCTTGAGTTTGGAATCCGTGGCTGATTCCGGATTCTGTTCGCCGAGCAGTTTTCGAGCGGCATTGTTCAGGCTCATCACGGAATTGTCGTGCATATTCCACGTCCATTCGGCATGGATCTCACGGCCCGCGGAAGTGAATATCGCCACGATGCGCCAAGGCTCAAGTCCACGTCGGGTGGATTTCCAGGTCACTGATTCCATGCCGATTCCCGCAGAGGCCAGCGTGCGTTCCACCAGTTCGCTGATGGTGCGCACCCTGCTGTCTTTGGGTGCCGCCACGGCAAGGAACTGTTCGATGGCATACTGTTTCTCGGTCTCCACAGCCATGGAGAAACGACGTACCAGCATTTCGCTCAGATGATATTTCTCCGCGACACGGGCCGGATCGGCACCGGCGCGAATCAGCGACTGTATCTGGGAAATCGGCAAAGTGGACTGCTGATGCGGCTGGGGAGCCTGTCGCATCTCGCTTCTGACCTGCTTGGCCTCAAGAATCGCCCGTTCGAGCGTGTCGTCCACGCTCACAGCCATTTCCCTGCCGCCAAGGGAGAATACGAGGTCCCCCGTCTTGCTCACGCGCACGAAACGGGCTTTTTCAAGCCGATCATCTGGCATATTCGCACCACTTTCCGTCGCAAAGACATTACTTCTTTTAAGTATGCCCCACGTGTCGAACTTTACGAGTATTTCAAATCGTGTATCCTATGGGCGAGTACGGCGCTGACCGTGCTATATATATCGACTTACGAACCAAAGACGACGAAAGGACCATGATGGCTCAGGATTATGATTCCCCCCGCAACAAGGATGAGGACGAGGAATCGCTGCAGGCGCTGGGGAAGTCCTCGCAGAACGCCTCGAGCGACATCGACGACGATGAGAACGCCATCGCCGAAGACTACGAACTGCCGGGCGCCGATTTGAGCAACGAGGATTCCTCGGTGACCGTCATCCCCATGCAGGGTGACGAGTTCATCTGCTCGCAGTGCTTCCTGGTCAAGCATCGCAGCCAGCTCGCCTACACGGACGAGGATGGCCAGCCGGTGTGTGAGGAGTGCGCCGCCTGATGGCGTTCGACGAGACCTACAACGAGCCCGAATCCACCGAGGTCCTGGTCAAGAGCCTCGACCCCGAACATCCGGCCCAGCTGCACTATGCCCACGCGGGCGATGCCGGTGCCGACCTCATCACCACCGTCGATGTGACGCTGAAGCCTTTTGAACGGGCACTGGTTCCCACCGGCGTGGCCATCGCCCTACCTGCGGGCTACGTGGCGTTGGTGCATCCGCGTTCCGGGCTGGCCGCCAAGCAGGGCGTCACCGTGCTCAACGCGCCTGGCACCGTTGATGCCGGCTACCGTGGCGAGATCAAGGTGCCTCTGATCAACCTCGATCCGAAGCACACCGCCGTCTTCCATCCGGGCGATCGCATCGCTCAATTGGTGATTCAGCGGTATGTTGAGGCTCGGTTCATCCCGGCCGAGACACTGCCCGGATCCGATCGCGCCGAACGCGGGTTCGGTTCGACGGGAGTGGCGTCCTGACCGGATTAGGCCGGTTGAATGACTAAGGTGATGACGGCAACAACGGTTGTGGAACCAATGATGGCGAACAGGTGAATGCACAAGGCTCCGGTTCGCGGCTACAATGAACTTCATGACGAGGGAGGTGACTGGCATGGCAGAGATTGATGGCGAGCAGTACGCCGCCCGTAAGTTGGGTTGTGAGATCAGTGCCGATCCGCTCAATCCGCTGGATCCAATCAAGAAGGTGTGCAAGTCCCATCACCCCGATGAGGATTTGTCCATTCTTGACCGTGCCTACCGGCGTGCTGTCATCCAGCACTCCGCCCAGCGCCGCAAGTCTGGCGAGCCGTACATCATCCACCCGCTGGCCGTTTCCCAGATTCTCGCGGATCTGGGCATGGGCCCGATCGTGGTGGCAGCCGGCCTGTTGCACGACACGGTGGAAGACACCGACTATACGTTGGATCAATGCCGCGCCGAATTCGGCGACACCGTGGCCGGTCTGGTCGATGGCGTTACCAAGCTGAGTCAGCTTGAAGTGGGTGATTCCGCCCAAGCCGAAACCATTCGCAAACTCGTGGTGGCCATGAGCCGCGACGTGCGTACCTTGGTGGTCAAGCTCGCCGACCGCGTACACAACGCTCGCACCTGGCGCTATGTGAAGACCACGTCCGCCCAGAAGAAGGCGCGTGAAACCCTTGACGTGTACGCACCTTTGGCCAACCGACTCGGTATGAACGCCATCAAGACGGAGCTCGAGGAACTGAGCTTCAAGGTGCTCTACCCGAAGATCTACAACGAGATCGTGGTGCTGGTGGCTCGCCGAGCCGGCCAGCGCGATGTGTACCTGAAGCAGATTCTGGCGGAGATCAACGAGGATCTCGACGAGCAGAACATCAAGGCATACGTCACCGGACGCCCGAAGGATTACTTCTCCATCTACCAGAAGATGATCGTGCGCGGCCATGATTTCGCGAACATCTACGATTTGGTCGGTGTGCGCATCATCGTCGACACCATTCAGGACTGCTATGCGGCGCTTGGTGCCGTGCATGCGCGGTGGAACCCGGTTCCCGGCCGATTCAAGGACTACATCGCCATGCCGAAGCTCAACATGTACCAGTCGCTGCACACCACGGTGGTGGGCCCCGGTGGCAAGCCGGTCGAAATCCAGATTCGCACTTGGGACATGCACCGCCGCGCCGAATTCGGCATCGCCGCGCACTGGAAATACAAGGAAAACGGCCAGGCCGGCCGCGCCCTGAGCTCGCCGGACAAGTCCGATCGAAAGCGTGATGAAAACAATCAGGAGCTTTCCGAGGTCGATAACCTCAAATGGATTCAGCAGCTCGCCGACTGGACCAGCGAAACCCCTGATTCCAACGAATTCTTGGGCTCGCTCAAGGAAGACCTTGGCTCGTCCGAAGTCTACGTGTTCACGCCGAAAGGCAAAATCGTATCCCTGCCCGCTCACGCCACGCCGGTCGACTTCGCGTACGCCGTGCACACCGAAGTGGGCCACCGTACGATGGGCGCGCGCGTCAACGGTCGTTTGGTGCCGCTCGACACCACGCTCGATAATGGCGATACCGTCGAAATTCTGACGTCCAAATCCGATACAGCCGGCCCGTCACGCGATTGGCTGAGCTTCGTCAAGAGTCCGAAGGCCCGCAACAAGATTCGTCAGTGGTTCTCCAAGGAGCGTCGTACTGAAGCCATCGAGGAGGGCCGCGACGAGCTGACCCGCGCGATGCGCAAGCGCAATCTGCCGGTCAACACATTGCTTACGCCCGAAGCACTGGTGGGTGTGGCCGACGACCTTAACTTCCCGAACGCGGACGCCGTGTTCGCCGCCATTGGTGACGGACAGGTCTCCACGCAGAACGTCATCTCGCATCTGGTCAAGGATGCGGGTGCCGACGAGGTCGATGAGGAAGTCGAGCAGGAAGTCCTGCCGCTGAAGCCCATGGAACGCAAGGCCTCCAGCAGCTCCACCGGCGTGTCCGTCAAGGGCGTGGGCGATGTGTGGATCAAGCTGGCCCGTTGCTGCATGCCGGTGCCCGGTGACAATATCATCGGCTTCATCACCCGTAATCAGGGCGTATCCGTGCACCGCACCGACTGCCAGAACATGATCGATCTGAAAAACAAGCAGCCTGAGCGTGTGGTCGAAGTCGAATGGACCAGCACCAAGGGCCTGTTCATGGTCAAGATTCAGGTCGAGGCGCTGGATCGACGAAACCTGCTTTCGGACGTGACACGTGTGCTTTCCGACCATGGCGTGAACATCATTTCCGGTACGATCGCCACCGGTTCCGATCGCGTGGCCACCAGCCAGTTCAGCTTCGAAATGGCCGATCCGCAGCATCTCAACTCGTTGCTGGCAGCCGTGCGCAAGATTGATGGCGTGTTCGACGTGTACCGCATCACTGGTGCCAAGGAATCCGCCGAACCTCGACTGCGCAAGATGAAGTAGGCCGTTACCTTACTCTGGCTCCCTCTCAGAGAGGGGAGCCAAGAACACGAAAAGGTCCTGACTGGAATACCAATCAGGACCTTTGCCGTATATGTTGTCGGTCTTACTCCGCCACGTCCACAGAGAGAATCACGGCCGGCTCGAGCGGGCGATCCATTGGATCGGTGTCCAGTGTTTCGAGCTTATCGACGACCTTCTTGGAGTCGTCATCGGCGACCTCACCGAAGATGGTGTGGTGACCGTCCAGCCACGGGGTCGGCACGGTGGTGATGAAGAACTGGGAGCCGTTGGTGCCATGGACCTTACCGTCCATGCCGCGACGCAGACCGGCGTTGGCCATAGCCAACAGGTACGGCTTGTCGAACTTCAGGCTCGGGTCGATCTCATCGTCGAACTCGTAGCCAGGGCCGCCGGTACCGGTGCCCAGCGGGCAACCGCCCTGAATCATGAACTGCTTGATGATGCGGTGGAAGGTCAGGCCGTTGTAGAACTTGCCGTGGGAAGGCTGGCCGGTGTACGGGTCCGCCCATTCCTTCTCGCCGGTGGCGAGGCCCAGGAAGTTGGCCACGGTGTTCGGAGCCTTGTCGTCGAACAGGTTGATGGTGATGCTGCCCTCAGAGGTATTCATGATAACTGTAGTCATGGTCTTAAGTGTCTCATGGGCTTGAGACCGGCCGGAACCCCCAATCCCGTCATGCTTTGAGGACATGGCCGGGGAACCCGAGCCGGACAAGACCCCGGACGGCACGAAACCGGCCAAGGCACCTTTGGCGGCACCTGAGATCCCGCCCTCGACCGGGGCATCGGGGTTGAAGGGACTGACAAGGAACCTGGGGGAGCCGGCACCTACCAAAGCACCTGGCTTCTCGGCAAAAACTCCATACTCGGCCGATTTTGCATATCCGGCCTCGGCTTTGCTGAGAATTGTGTCATCCATTAGGGCGCTCGGCGTGACACCTAGAAAATCGGCGGTCGTTACAAGATCACTTACTGACCATCCAACTTTGCCACACATTTTCATGGACATAGCACTCTTGGTAATGCCCAACGCTTCTCCAAGTGCCTTTTGTGTTTTTCCGCTTAGTCCTAGATAAACTCTCACGTTGGTCGGGATCGCCGCTTCAGCACGCTGTCCTTTATCCAAAGGTGTTTCTGGCGAGACTTCCGATGTGGACATATGATCACTTCCCAAAAATAGTTCAGAATTTCTTAATTAAGTGTCTCATACGATTTGCGTTCAGTCAAACTGTACGCTATAGTAAAGTACAGTAAAAATGAACCAAGTCAGAAAGAAAGAACTATGAATGGAGTGACCCAAAGGATAAGTGCTCTGGTAAAGGGTGAGGGACTTACTTGTGCCCAACTCGGTTCATTGCTTGGTCTATCGAAAACCTCGGCGAATGGAAAACTCTTGGGACGCATTGGTTGGACAACTTCAGACATCGTTGTGTTGTCCGAGCACTTCCATGTGTCTACCGACTATTTGCTGGGGCTTGATGCCGATTGTGAGGAGGTTGCGTGATGGCTGGTGGAATCTACGAACAGTCCGAATGGCCGGACAGCCGGTGGGATTGCGTCACGGTGTGCGATGGATGCCACACAGTGGTCTGGGGCACGTTCTGGGACGACTACGATTCGGCCGCCCGCGACGCTTATTTCGCCCGTAACGGCTGGCGCAACTACTGCGTCCCGGGCGACACGGAGATTTTGGAGCTCTGCCCGGCCTGCGCCGTGCGCGCCCTGCGCCGCGGCGAGACCCGCGGCCTGGCCGACACCTGGCTCCGCCCCACGCATGCCTACACGCATGCCTTCCGGGAGGTCGATGCACAGCTCTCCGCCCGCGAACGGGTGGTGGCAAACCTGCTGCTGACCGAGGGGAGGACAGCATGAGCGACGAAGCCGGAAGACTCGTCTTCTCCCGCGACCCGTCGGGAACATTCATCGACGGTATGGTCTTCGGAACTTCAG
>OAUX01000223.1_pt1 | contig 31916 bp, 30 predicted proteins | sample 1501311 | NCBI WGS metagenome assembly OAUX01 (sample SAMEA2580066, study PRJEB22360) | human gut metagenome | reverse complement strand
TTCATAGGTCCTCCTCTATTAGAACACAATTATATACAGAATATTATAACATTTCTATGAAGATTAGTAAAAAACTAACGCTTTACTAGTACCTCACAAATCGATTTTCTAGGTCTAGGATACATAGACTCATTTAGAATACCTATGCCAATGATTACCTGTACATCTAGTACTATCTAAATCCATTCTATCCATTCCTACAAAAGAATAGTATTTAAACTATTATCATTGTCATATTGTAATACTCTCAATAATGCTTTAATATTCTAATTATATACTATATAGCGTAAACTATACTATTTAAATACACAGAGGATTTACCATGAAAAAACGCCTTACTCTTATACAAATGGATGTCCACGTAAACGATGTAGAATATAACTACAATCGCGTTCAAGAATTATTGACTCAATCTCTATCTGAAAGTCCAGATATTATTGTATTACCTGAAACCTGGAACACTGGCTTTTATCCATCCACAGATTTAATCAATATCGCCGATAATAATGGGGACCGCACAAAAGCCTTATTAAGTGCATTCGCTAAAGAACATAATGTAAATATTGTGGGCGGATCTGTAGCAGTTGCAAAAGACAATCTCGTATTTAATACATCCTATGTTTACAACCGAAGCGGTGAACTTGTAGGAGAATATTCCAAGATGCATGGCTTTAGCCCTGCAAAAGAAGACAAATACTTTGCTAGTGGTACTCATACAACTCATTATGAATTAGATGAAATTCCTTGTAGCACTGTTATCTGTTACGACATCCGCTTCCCTGAGCTAGTAAGAATGGCTGCATTACCAGGTACTGAACTCTTATTCGTACCGGCCCAATGGCCTACTATGCGTTTACGCCACTGGCAAGTACTAAACGAAGTACGAGCCATAGAAAACCAACTCTTCGTCTGTGCCGTAAACGGCTGCGGCACAGTAGGCCGCGTTCAAAGCACAGGTCACTCTGCCGTCTATGATCCATGGGGTACCAACCTACTCGAAATGGACACTAACGAAGGCATTGCTTCCATAGACATCGACCTCGCTGTAGTCGAAGATATCCGTAAAAAAATTAACATCTTTAGAGATCGCAAACCTGAACTCTACAACCTATAACATAAAGGCACATTGTTATTGAATTTCTCCTTATATTAGGAAAAGTATTCATTTAACAATGTGCCTTTAGTTTAGTTTTGTTTTATTGTACTGTATGGAGGAAATAAATTACTCTAGTTTGTTCTGGATTAACGGCCATCCCTGCGACAGTAAATGAGTTATACAAATAATCAAATTTAAAGATGTAAAATGTATATCCCGCTTCAAATGGTCGGTTTACTTCCTTATAGGAATAGTAACCTAAATATTTTTTCTGTAAAGCCTTATTTTCATCATTGGATAACACTTTATCAGAACTTAATTGACTAGTATCTTGCTCTAATCCCATAAACATTTGATTGTTCATTTGGTTAGCCAGCTCATAATCAACTTTTTGCTTAATATTCTCATTGCTTAACGCCACTTTATATTGATACATATTGTTGTATGTATTCGTTACTTCAATCCATTCTTCTGGCAATATAGTAGACAGATATTTTCTATAATTCGTCTTAACATTTTCGTACGGTTTGATAGAAACACGTTCTGCCTCACCCTTAGTAATAACAACCTTAGCGTGATTTTCTGCATCTTGAATATAAGGTTTTAGTTCTGATGGTTTGCCTGTGAAAGAAACTTGGATGTAACGACCATCTTCAATTGCCTTAGGTGGTTTTAAATGAATATCAACCTGCTTAGCAAATGATGGTATTTTCTTTGGAAAACCTGACAAATCATTCACTTTGTCTACATCTATATGATTGTAATATTCTTTGTCATTAATAGGATACTTAATACTTTCTCTAAAATTAATAGCATCCACAATTTGTTTTTCAATTTCCTCTCGTGTATAAGGATTTTTAATAAGGTCTCGTTGTGGCACACTTTTTATTTTGCTATTATGTTCCTCAATATATGCATGCATACGTGATTCTGCATCACGATGTTCCAACATTTGTTCATCAAATGTTTTTTTAGCACGAGACATAACAGCATACGATAATTCTGTTTCACCCATTACTTTACTTTCCATATAAGGCATAACCTCTAGAGATTGTGTTCTATCAACTTGAATAATCTTAGTGCCCAAAGGTGTTCCTACAGATGGAGTAGATACCTGCTCAGCATTTGTTATTCCTATATTAGCAGCCAATGCGGTCACAACAAGTATAAGTCCTTTTAACTTCATTCATATCTCCATTAAATAAACCATATAAAAGAGTTGCTGTACATGTTATATAGCTACTCAGGTAATTTAAAACTCAATAAGGCGCCACATATCCTCTGGAACTTGTTCTAGAGGTTTGTTCTTAGCTATAGCGTCTTTTAGAATATCAATGGTATCTTGTACTTCTTGTTTATCCTTCGTATCTGGATCGTGTAGAACAACACGGTTCAAGGAGTCTTGTCCAAATTGTTTTAAGTATTCTTTTTCCACTTGATTAAGTTCACGACGTAAGTATTTCATAATATATCCTCTATTTGTAAATGTCTTTTCGGTGCCCCACTTCTAAGGCTAAAATGATGCATCTATCATCATTAATATCAGCTATGACTCTATAATTACCAATGCGATAACGCCACAGCCCTGTTTTATTCCCCGTCAATGATTTGCCTGAGTACCTAGGGTTCTCTACATTATCTACATTCTTTATGAGCCAATTAAAAAGATAACGTTGCATTGATTTATCTAATTTAGAAAATTGCTTGTCAAACCGTTTAGAAAACTCAAGTTTATAAGCCATATTTTGCACGCATTTCCGCTACAGAATAGGTAACTGGATCTTGCTTATATTCTGCTAATGCTTTTTGACCTACCTTAAGATCAAATTCGTCTTCAATCTTTTCTAATAAAGCCTTCTTAAAGAGGGTAGAAAGTGTTTCATCCATAAACTCAGCATAGGTTTTAAATAACTCTTCTTCTTGTTCATTTAGACGGACTGAAATATTTGCCATATAAAGCACCTCCTTATGTAATACATTGTATTACATAAGGAGGTCTTAGTCTATATTTTAAACTCCTGAGCGTTATTATTTTAATAAAATTTTATATTTATAATATTGATAATCTACATTGCTTATTAGATTGTAAAAAAGCAAGCTACATCGTATTTTACATACAAAAAAGACACACCACCCTTCTCTCGTCTCTCAGCGGCATGCCTTTTTATGTATATAGTTACTCTCGAACTATATCGTATGTCAGTCTGGCTAAACTCTCTCACAGTCCCTTTAACGACACGCCAGTATGTCACCTATAATATACAATTTTAAACGAAACATGTCAATAGTTTATAAAAATTTTATCTTTATTTATATGAATGTGAACTTTTCAAGATTATCCGCCAAAAGCCAAGTAATCACGAGTTAATTCTTGTTGTGGATTAGAGAATATTTGTGCTGTAGCACCCCACTCTACAACTCGGCCATCATTCATAAAGACAGTGTAGTCTGCAATGCGTCTAGCTTGTTGTAAATTATGAGTAACAATGACAATCGTTTGTTTTGCTTTTAACTCTGTTAGCAAGGCCTCAATATGCAAGCTATTTTTTATATCAAGGGCAGAACACGGCTCATCAAAGAGCATAACTCGAGGACCTACGGTCAAGCTTCGCGCAATACACAGGCGCTGTTGTTGACCACCAGATAAAGAACTTGCCAAGCGCTTCATGTCGCCATTAATTTCGCTATATAATCCAGCCTGCTCTAAACATTGTATCGCTTTAGCCTTTCTGTCTGCAGAGGATAACTCTTTATAATAATTTAGAGCAAACACCATATTATCTTCAATGGTACCAGGAAATACGGTCGGTTGTTGTCCGATAAGACCGATTTGGCGACGTAACATTTGGGGATCCATTGAGTCTACCGATAGGCCATCGTAAATAATTTCTCCATTAGTAACTTTTTTCGGTGCCTGTAAGCTACCGTTAAGCGTAGCTAACAATGTACTTTTACCACAACCAGACGGCCCAATAACAGCCGTAATAGCATGTTCTGTAATAGGCAAGGTTATGTGTTGCAAAATAGGATGCCCGTCAATAGACACCTCTATATTTTGAATATCTAATATGGTGCTCATCTAGACCGCCCTCCTATGTAGCGACAAATGATATTAATGAAAAGTAATATAACCATCAACACGAAGGCTGTGGCATAGGCCAAATCTACTGAATAGCCTTCGTTGACTAAAATGTACAGATGATAGGGCAAGGCCATAAATGGATCCGTTATATTCGGTATAGACCTAGTATATAATACGGCACCAGTATACATAATCGGTGCAGTGGCCCCCATCGCATAGGCCGCACCAAGGGCTATAGCGCTCAATCCATCGCGCATGGCACTCGGTATGACCATATGCATCCATATATAACTTGGTGAAAGCCCCATATTGAGAGCCGCCTCATAAGTTTCACGAGGAAACTCATGGAATACTTTCACAAGGCGCAACGTAATAAAAGGTATAACCATTACCGTCAACGTAATCGACGCAGATAATAAGCTTTTATCGATACCTAAATATAAAATCAGCACACTATAACCAAACAAGCCAATCAATACAGATGGTAATCCAGACATACAGCGTAGAGTGAACAAAAAGCATTCTGATTTCCAACGAGAAATATTGCCATATACCATGTATAGGGCACAAGGAATACTTACAACAGCCGCCATAGAAGCCGTTAATAAGCCCTCTAAAATACTACCGATTATGGCAGGGAATATGCCCCCTTCTACACCGAGAGGCATGCCCGCTGGGTAGAGCCAGAGGAAATCAACAGTTATTAATGGCCCCCCATGATACACAATATAACTACACGCAGCGATGAGTATTGCCATAACTAGGATTAGACTGCCATAAGCCCAAGTAGCTAACGCAAGATTAGATAACTTCATGATGACCATCCTTTCTAGTTTTCCAAGAATACATATAGACTAGAACATTAGTCAGTATCAAAATGATTAGCAATACTAAAGCTGCTACATATAAACCGCTATAATGCAAGCTATTATACTCTACACTACCCATTTCAAGCGCAATAAGAGATGGAATTGGCTCAGCCTTACCCAGTAAATTAGGCAAGATGGGAGCATTACCGACAACCATCATAACGGCCATGGTCTCTCCCATAGCACGGGAGAAGGCTAGCACAGAACTAAGAATGATCGAACCTTTTGCACTAGGTAGTACGATAGCTTTCATGGTATGCCACGGCGATATACCAAGGCCCAAAGCCGTTTCTTCATAGCGCTGACGATAGGTTTCGATAGATTCCGTACAGTGGGTCACAATATAAGGCAAAATCATAAAGGCTAATACGAGACTAGCCGATAAAATAGACTCACCGGTAGACAAAGAAAGCATCGATTGAATGGCCGGAACCACTACGGCAAGACCGATAAAACCAACAATAACAGAAGGTATACCAGCGATCATATCTATAGTAGATAAACAAAATTGGCGAATACGTGGTGATACACCTAGACTCAAACCTACAGAGGTACCAATCCCCAAGGGCAACGCCCATATCAATGATAACAGCGATACATAGAGGCTAGCAGAAATAATATAGGCCAGACCTAATACAGGACTTTGTGCCATAGGCTTCCAGATTGTACCGGTTACAATATCCGTCCAAGACATATGTATCAAAGCGGGCCAAGCCTCTATCGCCATATATAATACGAGCCCTATATATAAGGCGAGAACAGACACCGCCATAATCGGTACTATGCCAGATGTAACACGATCTGATAAATGCATAGACTCTCCTTTCATAAGAAAAAAGCAAGGCCGTAGCCTTGCTTTTATTCTATCTGATTAGTTTACAGGAACAAAGCCCATTTTATGAATGATTTTACGGCCTTCTTCAGACTTCAAGTATTTTGTGAAAGCGTCTGCTACGCCACCCATATTACCTTTACCTACGATAAGAAGTGGACGTTGAATCATGTAGGAACCATCAGTAATCGTTTCGTCTGTTGGAGCTACACCATCAACTTTAAAGGCAACAATTTGACCTTTGTTTTGACCTAACATACCATACGATGCGTAACCGATAGCATATTTATTTTCTTTAACTTTAGCTACAAGAGCACCCATGGATGGAGCTTGGATAGCGTCTTTAGTCACCTCTACGGACCCCATAATTTTTTGTTGGAATACTTCATGAGCACCACCACCAAGATCACGTGTGACTACGATAATCTCTTGATTTGGCAAGGAAGGGTCTACTTGATTCCATGTTTTGTACTCACCAGAGAAGATTTTAATGATTTCTTCTTTAGTAAGATTATCTTTTATTGCATATAAAGGGTTTTCAGGATTTACAGCAATTGTTAAGGCATCAATACCTACTTTAATTTCATTGTAATCTTTGATTTTTGCTTTTTCGCTGTCTTTTACTTCTCGTGCCACTAAACCGAAGTCCGCAGTGCCGTCAATAACAGCTTTGATACCCGTACCAGAACCACCAGAAGATACATAGATAGTAATATCTTTATCTGGTAAAGAGCTATCTGCATGATTCCAAGTTTTGTTTTTCTCTGTGAAATCTGTAGCGATCTTAGAAATAACTGGCGCCAATGTGGAGGAACCATTATATGTCAATTGCGTAGATTGGGAACTTTGATTAGAACCACAACCTACAGTAATAAGCATGGCTGCACCAACACAAGCAGCGAGTATAGCACGTTTAGTAAAAACTTTCATATACAATCTCCTTAAAATAACAATAATTAAGAACTATTCAGCATGAGTATAATTATACCAAAATATAAATCATCATTACAATAAATTTCAAACCCTATAGAATGCAGTATTTATACCACATGTTACTATATCCTAAGCCTACTATATACATATAAATAACATTTTTCTGTAAAATAATCATATATCAATTAATTTTATAATTCTAACGCTTAATTTAGTACCATTAATCATTTACATAAATCATCTATAAATGGTACTATTAGCAGTGCACTAGAATTTGGTTATTATGAAAGAAAGGTAATAACTATGTTTTCATTTCTACAACCAAAAGAGGCAAAACCATCGGTTCCACAGAATATGATTATGAATTTATATTACAAATATAGATTTCAATCTCTAGCCGGTGTATTTATTGGTTACGCTGCGTACTATATCGTTCGTAACAACTTTGCCTTATCAACTCATTTTTTATCAGATATCTTACACATGAGCAAAACGGAAATCGGTTTGCTATCTAGTGGTATGCTTATCGCCTATGGTCTAAGTAAAGGCTTCATGAGTAGTCTTGCTGACAAAGCAAGTCCTGCAAAATTTATGGCTTTCGGTCTTATTTGCTGTGCAATTATCAATATCTTTATGAGCTTTGCCGACAGTCTCGCTTTCTTCTTAGTATTAGTAGTTCTTAATGGTTTCTTCCAAGGCTTTGGTGTAGGCCCATCCTTCATCACACTCGCTAAATGGTATCCAAAGCAAGAACGTGGTCGCTTTGGGGCAATTTGGAATATCTCCCATAATCTTGGTGGCGGTATCGTAGCACCAATCGTAGCTGCTGCGTTATACTTCACCACTACTGATCACTGGCAATTAGGCAGCTATGGTATTCCTGCAATTATTGCGATTGTAGTAGCTATTATTATTTGCTTCTTGATTAAAGAAAGTCCAGAACGAGAAGGCTTACCACCAACTAGTGAAATCATTGCCGATACAGCTCATAAAGCACATAGAAGTGCAGAAGCACCACACCTAAGCACAAGACAAATTTTTGTACAATATGTATTAAAAAATAAAAATGCCTGGTATGTGTCTCTAGTTGATACATTCGTTTACATGATTCGTTTCGGTATGCTTACATGGTTGCCTATTTACTTATTACAAGTGAAAGGCTTCTCTAAAGCAGAAATGTCTATCGCATTCTTATTCTTTGAATGGGCAGCTATTCCTTCTACAATTTTTGCAGGTTATATTTCCGATAAATTCTTTAAAGGTTATCGTATGCCACCAGCAATCATTGCAGTAAGTATTATCTTCTTCTGTATCTTTGGCTATTGGCAAAGTGAATCCCTCTTGTGGGTTACATTCTTTGCTGCTGTCGTAGGTTGCTTAATCTACATTCCTCAATTCTTAGCATCTGTACAAACTATGGATATTGTACCTCCATTCGCTGTAGGCTCTGCCGTTGGTCTTCGTGGCTTCATGAGTTACATCGTAGGTGCCAACCTTGGTACAACGCTATTCGGTGTTTTAGCAGATAAATTTGGTTGGAATGCAGGTTTCTACCTCTTATTAGTAGCATGTGTTCTTTGCATTACATTCTGTGTACTTGCACACTTTGGCGCAAAAGAATTAGATGCTAAAGAAGCAGAACTTGAACAATTACAACCAGCTGAAGCAAACAGCTAACAACTAAATTCTAGAGCAAACCAAAAGGTAGCAACATATATTGTTGCTACCTTTTATTTATTCTTAAAGAAATTTGCCAAAAACCAAATTATGGGCCCTATGAATCTCACCTTCTTAACAGTATCCATTTTATCTAGAATAGGCTTAGTTATCTCTGCATTGCTTTCAAGAGACACATATTCCTTATCAACATAAACGCCTTTGGAATACTCTGTCGTATGAACCCGTTTTTCAATAGTAAGTATATGAGTGCCATTATCATCTTCATACTCTTCATAACGAGAGAAAGCACCAATATCTATATCTGTATCTATATCCCCTCTTGTACCTATTGCCATCTGATAACTTCGATGAACTACGTTCATATCAGATGGTATTACTTTGCCACATAACTTTGTAAACTGATATACACCATGCTTTTCATTCCAACTGATCCAAAACTCAGCATTATTCTTGTGTTTAACCAGCTTATACTTATACCAAATTCTCCTATGAGTATCAATGTAACGAATTTTGCCTAGGATCGTATATAACTCATTTCGGATACGCAATGTATCGCCATAGTTAAATTTCATAAAACACTCTCATTTCCAAAACAATATATATTATTAATTACTATGATTGTATACGTGGTTTGAATATATGCCAATATAGTAAATTAAAATATATTAAGAATATATATTAATTATAAATATAACCAAATAACTTAGATATTTTTTCAACAAAAACTTTTCAATAATTAATATACACATTTTATAGAAGTTGTTTTCTGGTAATTAATCAACTCTAATCATCATATATTTGTCCCCATTCTCTTTAAGTCCGCTAATTACATCTATGAATATACTAATTTTATACTATATTTGATAAAATCAAGTTATAATAATTAATAAGATATGATTGTGATATACAAAAGTAAAATAAAATCTTTAACTATTTAAGAGTATATTCTAACTTTTATATTTATATGATATTTTCTTTCTCTGTTCATTTTATTAAATATCTCTAATATACTAAATAATTAAGGAATCTCTTCTTTACATTCATTTTTGGAGGTTAATGATGTCTATAGATCTTATTAAGCAAAAGTTAACTAGTCTTCAACATGCTAATTCAAGTAATTTTAACAAACTTGATCAATGGCTCCAATATTATCTTGATATGATTACTCATGAAAACACGAATATAGAGAAGCGGATCCCTAATATTCGTCGTGGTCAGATACTATATGTAGATTTTGGTTATAATATTCTAAGCGAATTTAGATATAAACACTACTGTGTAGCAATAAACAATAGCCCCCGAAAAAACCCTAAAGTTACAGTTATTCCTATAACATCAAAAAACATCCGCATCAATTAGAATTGAATTATGAACTCGAAGAGCGCTTAGAAGACATAATAATAAACAAAGAACGCTCAAACTTTTGGAAGCCATTCAGAAATATTTATCCTCAATTAGAATCTCGTGGATTTAAATTAATTGCACCAGCTATAGGTACTTACGACACTGTATACCCTAATTGTACTAAATTTATACAGCAAGCAAAAACCTTTTTATCCGACGATGATGTAGAATTACATTCTATATTGAATCAAATACTTAATGACTTACATCAATTTAATATCTTTTATAAATCTTCTCCTTCTTTACATAAATCAAGTTATTTACGAGTTGAAGACATTACAACTATTAGCAAAGCTCGAATTATTTCTCCAAGATACACCTCGCACCCACTATATCAACTAAGATTATCAGATACTACACTTGATTTGATTGATACGTGGATAATAAATAAATTCACTGGGAGCAATTGACTACAATAAACTAAGTATATATAATTAGTATGGCTGCTTTTTATATAATACAAAAGAAAATTATTATTTATAATTGATATCAATTTTTACAATTGTAAAGACTATTTGATATAATCAATTTAATAGGAGGACATTACTATGAATCCAGATGTAGATAACCCTTTATTACCCCAAAAAATTTCTTTTTCCCTAAAAGGTGGGCTAAATAGTGAATATCCCTTAGATTTACGTGCAACCGCATCTTTTCTATTATACTTTCAACATCTAATAGATAAAAGTTATTGTACTGTCAATAATATTGATCGAATTCGGCCAAATAGAAACAATGTATACAAAGTTGTTGTAAAAGACTTTACAGTAGGCTCTTTAACATCTGATTTAATGCTAATTGTTGAAGGGGCAAGACTTTCACTACCTCTATTAGGACTATCTACCCCAGAGTCAATATGGACATACACCTGTTATGCATGTGAATTAGCTTCACGTTTCTTTAGTGGTTTGAAAGCCGATAGCAAACCACAAATACAGATTAACGGAAATAATAATACGGTTATTTATACGGATAATACAGGGGCAAATATAGAGTATCCACGAGAAACATATGATATTGCTAATAAATCTGTCCCTATATATAGAAAGCTATCCCAAGCCATGATAAATGGTTCATTTTCAGAATTTAATGCTCACAGTGAATCCAAGGATATTCCTCCAATAATCTTTAACAATGAATCTGCACATCTTTTTAAAGAGCATACAGTCATTGAAGAAATTCCCCAAACAATTCACTGCAATATAATCCGTTTTGACAAAGAGTCTCTCACAGGTAAACTTAGAATATTAAATAATAACTGTGAAAATCTAAACTCTGAATATCCATTTCAAATTATCGGCAATCAAGATAGCTCACCTTACATAGCTGCAATGGATAGGGATGAAGTATTTGTAAAATGCATAAGAGAAATCTCATATACCTCTTTAAATCCTAAAATATCTCGTTTTCAAATAATATCTTTAGTAGCACCTACCCTTGATTAAGCTTTATAAAAATTTAGTAAATACAAATATCTAGTAAATCACCTTTTCAAAACTAGTTTATTTACTTTTTCTCACTCACATGCTATGTTTCTTTATAGAGTAGATTCTAAAAATTTACTCTATATTCTTACCTAAATACTATCAAATTAAACATATACTATAGCTATATTACAAATCATCTTACTTTAACATATAATGTTAGAGCCTCTTACTACAATTAAATAAAGTAATTTTTATATAAGATTTATTTTTACACACAAACTAAAATTTTTTTCATATAACAGTATAAACACAAAAAGGATTTACAGAATCAACTGTAAATCCTTTTATAATTAATTTGGTGCGAATTAAGAGATTATATCAGTTCAAGTCAGTATATATCAATATTTTTTAACCCAACCACTATTTTTTGGGGGCAAAATGGGGGCAACACCTCATACCAAGAAAAAACAAATCCCTAGTTCACAAAACAAGAACTGAACTAGGGATTCAATTATTCTGTTTTTAATAACTTATTAATATTTATTGCTGGTAAAACAACTGGTATCATATCAGGCTGTGTAGTCAGTAATGATATTTGACTTCTCAAAAATGGAAACATAATTGCTACAGCATTTGGTTTTAACTGTTCAAAATCTTTTTCTGAAACACCAAAAACACCTACAACTTCAACATTTAAATCAAACATTTCATCGCATTTTAAATTAGAAATCAAATTTATTGTAAGTTCTTCTTTTTCTTGATTATATAAATCTTGAGCTAAAAATTTAACATTTAACTCCGCTCCAGCCCGTTGAACTCCTAATCGATTAAAATTAAATTTATCTATGCATATTGATTTTAACGTTAGTGTACTTTGAGCGTCTTTATTTATATTTATCTTCATATTAATCACCTACGCTGCAAAGGTAAAATCATAGATTAAATCATCAGATTCTCTCTCTAAATCTAGTTTATATCCTTTAGACAACAAAGTTATTTCTTTATAAACCTCTGGATGTTCACTATCAAACTTATCCACGAATTGAGCCCATTCTTCATCAGTAGTTTGTTCTAATGCATCGAGCATTAAATCCCAAAAGTCTCTACTCATACTATAGCCTCCTTATACCGTTCTAAAGATTGAATAACATCAAAATTAAACACACAGATTTGAACTTGCTGAATTTTACAAGGGAACTTTCTCAAATCTGTTGTATTACTAAACCAAAACTTTCTGTTTTCGTCAAAGCTTGCCCTAATAGCATCAATTTTAACACCACGATACTTTGCATCTTCAAGAAGTTTAGTAATTGCTAACTGCATATAATTAGATCGTCTCTTTCCATTCGGCAAGCGATCTGTTTTATCTTTGACCTTTTTACAATATTCAAAAAATAAATATTGATCTCTAGAACTAGCAACTAAATCTATTACTTTATTAGAAAATTTAAAAGTGCCAATAATTATTGCTGGAACATCATATTTTCTTTGTGTACACCACCATTTAGCATCATCTAGATCAACAAAAAAATAATATCCTCTTCCCAACCATTCATCTAAACCATTAGATGGGTACATATTTTGCGATGACAAAATGGATTGCGCTGAATCTTCACTTGTTCCATGATATCCTACTGTATCCATATCTCATTCACCCATAGTTTACTACAACACTTTATAATTAATTATATCACTTAAAGTCAATACCTTAGAACCATTTATCATTCTTCTAATCTACCATATAATCGTTCCATAGCTTGACGAGTTACAAGCCACATTTTCCCAGACTTTCTAAACTCACCTTCCTTAAATCCATTCTTTACTCGGCCTCTACAATTCTGTTTCAATGCATCAGCCGTAACATTTCATCGTTCTGCAGTTTCTTGTGTTATCATTACATCCTCTAATTTCAATTCAGTACTCCTAATATTACTAATAAATTATAAACGGATAATATAAGGGCAATAATGCTAATTATTAAAGTTAATCTTGAAATCATATATATCCCATTGCTATAATTACGAGGAAGAGTGGGGCTCTTTTGATTCCCTGTGGTTACTCCTTATTAATCGCCGTTATCACCGCAGTTGCTAGTTGGATGATAGCTATTACTAAGGGTAGCCACTTTTTTATTTTCTTCCTTTTTTAATGGTTTCACCTTCTTACACCCTTTATATCCTATATTGTGTACAAAAAACAACTGTTTATTTTGATTTTCACAAACAAAAAAGCCCCGCATCATGTGCAGTGGCCTATTATAACCCTCATATAAAAGGGGCAAATATTTATTTTTAAAAGGGGCAATAAAGGGGCAAATTGTTGTTACAATTTGTTACTCTTTATTTTTCAAATATCCTTGTAAATGCTTTATCTGTTGCAATTTGTTACGATTTGTTACAATCTGTTAAATAGCAAATAAGAATGGTGCGGTTGGAGGGACTTGAACCCTCACGAGCGTACGCTCACCACCCCCTCAAGATGGCGTGTCTGCCATTCCACCACAACCGCATGGAATACAAATGGTGCCTCAGGACAGAATCGAACTGTCGACACACGGATTTTCAGTCCGTTGCTCTACCAACTGAGCTACCGAGGCACGTTTTTTGTAAAAAAAAATGGCGACCCCGATCAGATTTGAACTGACGATCTTCGCCGTGACAGGGCGACATGTTAACCGCTACACCACGGGGCCGCGTATCAACTCTCGTTGACTACTCGTATATATTAACATGAGGTAAGCTACTAATGCAAGTACTTTTTTTCTAATTTTTTGATGAATTTTTCCAAAATATATGAAATTAAGAATTATCTAGCAAAAATCATTTGGATTTACCATTTATATTTCAAATGCTCATTTATACGCAATATTTCATAAACCTATAAAATAAAATTGGTATCCACCTATTTTAAATAATAGATAGATACCAATACATTAAGATTTATTAAGAACTATAAACCATCATAATTAATACGATATTAATTATAAATGATCCCAAGGACCGTCACGCAAGTCTTGTTCCCAGTAATACTCAACCTTCATATCACTGCGTTTAACCTTATCAAACATCTTAGAACGTGCCGAAGTCATCACATTTTCACTATGTTTACCACCAAAGTACGCATATCTAGACTTACCTAAAGTATACATAACAGATACATAAGGTTCTACAGAACTAATATTGCTTTTACCAATTCCTAAATCTACAGAGATATGAGGCGTCACATTCATTTTAGCGCCTACCTTTAGCCCATGTATGGATTGCCACTTATGTTGGTCAATATAGAACATCTCTGCTGGATGTTCTCCTGGTGCTTTTGTTTTCCAATGATATCCTTCCACATAACTAGATAGCCAACGGGCATTCTTATAATCTCGTGTATACCGTATATCAAAGCCATCCAATACATGTTCATAAGAATATCGAGGTGTTCTTCGAATACCATCAGGTGGTGAACTTAAGCTATCATGGAAATCTATTGCCCGTGGTACTTGACGCAAAGGTGTGTTAATGTCATAAGGCCCCACCTTTTTTTCTGATAGTCCATGGTATACATTGACACTAATCGTATTTAGACCAGCTACATATTCTAATCCGGCACTAACACGAGAAAATTTATCCTTAAAAGCATAGTCATAGAATACATTGGCACCGACGTAGGCATGCTCATGTGTACTAAGACGACGATAGCCAATACCAGCAGTACCGACAACACCAAGAGTATCATGTTCTACTACTTCACCTTTATCAATATAACTTCCTTGACCGTCAATTCTTCCAAGATCTGCGTCCGACCCATTCCAATATGTAGTAGTGGAAACTTTTTCGCCACCATTACCATCTAAGCGACCTTGTACAAACACCACGGATTTTCCATCTTTACCATATTGTTTTATGGGTTGTAATGTTTCTATAAAATACTTTGCGTTCATTTTCTGCTTAGAGTTATGATTCCGGTAATGAAATCGTGAATCATAGCTTAGATTATTATCGGTCATTTGTTTATTAGGCATTGCATAATCATGATAAGAATCTTCCTGAGTCCCTTTGAAACCAATACCTATATCCGTACGATCCATCCAGCTTGATTGAACTGTTTCCCCATTATCCTTATCTGCAGCAAAAGCACATGTAGCAAAGCTAAAAGTCAATGCCGTGCATACTAAAGATTTGATAATAACCCTTTTACTAACCATAATCTACCCCTCTTTTATATGAAAGTTTCATGAAAGATACTTTTATTATATATTCTTTAACCAGCTAAAGCAATAATATATCTTATCCACTTTACAGCATATATATTCTTTATAGTCTATTAGTACATATATTTGAAAGTTCTATTATTTTAAGTATCACTAATTAATAATTATAGTGAAGGACCTTTGACTATGATAAAATAAATATATATTATATAAATAATAAGAATGTAATATAGAATACTTTGGAGCAATACAATGAAATCAAAATCACTTATAACCATCTTAATTATTGCTATTGTTGGTGCCTTAGCAGCAGCGTGGTATTTCATGTGGTACATCCCCCACACACCAGCTTATACATTAAAAATTATCCATCAAGCCGTACAAGATAAAGATGCAGATGAAGCCTTACGCCATATAGATACGAAATCTATTGTAAAAAATATATTAGAACGGGAAGGCAATAAATATATAGATACATCCAATCCATTTGGCAAAGCTACTATTGCAGCAGCTAAAACATTTGGTCCATCTTTAATTGAAGATGTGATGCGAAAATATATTGAAGATCCAGATAGTTTTAAATCTCAGCCAACTACAACAGACACTACTAATACGGCTCAAAGTGATGACAACATGTCCATGGTCGATCGCCTTGTGGATGGCCGTCTCTTCAAAGCGCATGATGTAGAGGTTAAAAATATCAAATCTGAAGACGATGGAGATACAGCTACCGTAACAGTAACAATCCAAAACAACAAAAGAAATATGACAAAAGATATACGTGTTTTGATGCGTCACTTAGGTGATGGCACATGGGTTATTTACGATATTCCAGACATGGAAGACTTATATACAGTGACTCGTAAATAAAACGTAATCATTAAAACATACAAAACCCCAAAAGGACAGTACATACTGAAATAGTATATACTGTCCTTTTATCATTTTATATTACCTATTCTATTATCGATCAAAGTCCACAATAGCTAGTGTTACGGTTACTTGGGAAATAAGTCGCTCTGCATCGTCTAGCATATCAAAGCGCCATACATGGGACGTTTTCCCTTTTACTAGTAATGTGCCGTGAGCTGTTAAGGCCCCTTCACATCGTACAGGGCGCAAGTGGTTGCCCGTAACGGATTGACCTACGCCAAATTTATCCGGTCCAATGAGTTCGTTACTCATCATGCCAGAAATGATTTCAGCAAATGCCAAGGTGGCTCCACCGTTTAAATAGCCTTGAGGCTGTTTGTGGAATTCTCCTAAGTTCATTTTTGCAATGCATGTAGTATCGCTCGTCATACGAGGTGCTTCAATTTGTAAAGATTCTATCAAATTCATAGTGTTCGTTTCTCCACACAATATGCTTCTAATCTATCATCAAAAACAGTTACACCTAGTCCATCTCCATCAGGAACGTGCATAACGCCATCCTTAAAGGTTAAATCTGGATAGATGAGATCTCGTTCAAAATATCTATTAGAATCAGATAAATCTCCTGCCATATAGGAATCACCTAGAGCCGCTAGTTGAGCGTGCAACATTTTCGAAATACCCGACTCTACCATGCTCCCCACCCAATACGGAATATGGCATTCTCTACAAAGATTAATAGCTGCCTTAGTAGGTACGAGACCACCCATGCGGCCTACTTTTACATTAAGTACATCAATCAAACCATATTCAATAGCATAGGACAAATCATCATAGCCTAATATAGATTCATCTAAACAGATAGGCGTTTCAATATGCCAATCATCGTTATTAAGGCGTTCCCACTTCCACTCCTTATAGGATTGAAGCGTTGTTATAGCAAAAGGCTCTTCTATACAGGCTAGTTTCAAATCATTAAATTGACGGACCTTATCAATATCATCATAAGAATAGCTTTGATTAGCATCAGCTGCCAAGACTAAATCGGGGTAATGCTTACGTACTAAGGCCGCCCGGTCGTAGCCATCTGTAGGATTCACCTTTAACTTGATGCGCTTACAACCATTCGCCACATGAGCTTCTACTGTATCTAATAATTGTTCTATTGGTACGTCCCCGATAACAATACCACTTTCAATGGTATCTTGTAAGGGCTGTCCCATAATATAAGAAACGGAATTCACACCCAGTCTCTCACAATGAAGATTGATAAGGGCATTCTCTACAGCAGCAATGGTCATCGGCATATGATCTCGATTGAGCCAGAATTGCAGCTGACGTACATAGGTCATAAGCGGCTTAGGCCGCATCAAGCGGAGATTAAATATATAATCATCCACCAATTTTTTCCAACATGTATCTACAGTTTCCGCCGTATAGAATGGGTCTGTGAAAGCCACACACTCACCATAACCTACATAACCTTGTTGGTCCTCGATTCGGATAACAATGGTCTCCCGTTCCTTTACCTCGCCCTTAGCAGTCTTAAAATTAAACTTCATCGGTAGTTTAAGGCGATATGTAGTTATACTTTTAAAGTTTAAAATATCATTCATAAGCGCCTCAATCTTCTAAATGTAGTTCATTACGCACAATTTTACCTGTGCCATTACGAGGCAATGCAGGTAAAATTTTTACATATTTTGGAATTTTATACTTCGCCAAAGATTTAGTCATAAAGGATAAAATCTCATCAGACGTCATGCTTTCACCATCGTGAAAAGCCACAAAGAGTGCTGGTACTTGGCCCCATTTAGGATCAGATACAGGTACAACAGCACATTCCTTCACTTCTGGCAATGTATAAACTAGGTCCTCTAGCTCCTTAGGATAAATATTTTCACCACCAGAAATGATGAGATCCTTGCGACGATTCAAAATATATACGAACCCATCTTCATCGACATAACCAATATCATCGGTATTAAGATCACCATCAATCGGCTCCTTGCCAATATACCCAGTCATAACCATGGGCCCTGTCAAATGGATTTCCCCTACTCCATCCGCATCAGGATTATCAATGCGAACCTGCATGCCTGGTAATGGTCTGCCTACGGAATCTCGTTTATGAGGGTAATCCAATACAGAGAAAGTCACACTTTGACTAAAGGTCTCAGTCATGCCATAGGTCTTGTAAATTGGCAGCGATTTCTTTTCACAAGCATCGATGAGAGCCATAGGAATGAACTCGCCACCTAGCAAAATAACACGTAATGTATGATGTGTAATCTTCGGTTCTAATTGAGTCAAAATTGTGGGTACGAGAGACATCATATTGATTTTCTCAGATTCAATGAGTTCTAAAACCTTTATCTCATCGTATTTAGGCAATATAGTGATAGCCGTTCCATTGTAAAGAGACCGCATCAAAATAGATAGACCACTTACATGGAATAGAGGTAATACCATAAGCCAATTATCTTGTTCGGTTTTACCTAACACCTCTTGAGACGCTTGTACATGAGCTCTAATTTGCCCCCATCGAAGGGGTACTGATTTAAACTGACCTGTTGTAGCGCTAGTGTTCATAATAGCTGCAATGTCTGTATCATTAAATGTCCAATCAAAGATATCTTCTAAAACTCGGTCAGACAGAATAGTTTCTAGAGGTTCAAACTCAATAACACACATTGAATCAGGCAGTTGATTCCGTCGATCTTGACTATGTAAAACGGTGGTAACACCTAATTGTTTCAATTGGTTTTCTATCTCATTAGGCTTAAGATGTACATTAAGTAATAGTACCTCTTTATGAGCTAGCATAGCAGCCAACACATAGATTGCCATAATCACAGAGTTGTCCGATAAAATGGCCACACGAGAGGTTTTTAGAGGCACTAATTTACGAGCTACATGGACTACTCCGCCATAAATATCCTTATAAGTATATTCATTTATACATATGCGATTAGGATAGTGCTCTGCACCATACCGTAACCATTCCATCATCTCACCTCGTATCCAAAGATAATGCCTTATGATTAATGATTAATAATCACAGACATTACAAGAAAGGCGCCTCATATAGAGGCGCACTTGTCGTTTGTACAATGAATCCCACATTTAGTAATAGACTAGCACTATTATTACGATTAAGGGAATTTAGGGAATTGTTTGAAGTTCGGTTTACGTTTTTCTTTGAACGCATCACGGCCTTCTTTTGCTTCATCGATTGTGTAGTACATCAATGTAGCGTCGCCTGCGAATTGTTGTAAGCCTGCAAGACCATCAGTATCGGCGTTGAATGCACCTTTCAACATACGCAATGCCATTGGGGACAATTCAAGAATTTCGTTACACCATTGAACTGTTTCTTCTTCCAATTTGTCGAATGGTACAACACAGTTAACCATGCCCATTTCATAGGCTTGAGCAGCTGTGTATTGACGGCAAAGGAACCATACTTCGCGAGCGCGTTTATGACCGATCATGCGAGCCAAGTAACCTGCACCATAACCAGCGTCGAAGGAACCTACGCGAGGACCTGTTTGACCGAATTTAGCATTTTCAGAAGCGATGGTAAGGTCACATACGATGTGCAACACATGACCGCCACCAATAGCAAAACCATTAACCATAGCGATAACAGGTTTTGGGATAACGCGAATTAAACGTTGCAAATCAAGAACGTTCAAACGAGGTACATTGTCTTCGCCTACATAACCACCATGACCGCGTACACTTTGATCACCACCGGAGCAGAATGCTTCTTTATCTTCACCTTGACCGTGGTTTGCACCAGTCAATACAATTACACCTACTTCGTTATCTTCACGAGCTACTGTGAAAGCATCGATTAACTCCATAACAGTTTTAGGACGGAACGCGTTACGTACCTGTGGGCGATTAATAGTAATCTTTGCAATGCCATTATATGTTTCGTAAATTACATCTTCATAATTACGATCCAATACTTTCCAATCAAATTTGCTCATGGACTTAACCTTTCTTGTGTAAAAAATCTAATACCGCTTGTTCAAACATCTGCGGTTTTTCTATATGTACATTATGCCCCGCCCCTTCGACGATGACATGTTTAAAGTTTGGCAACTTGCCAAATACATCTCTTCCTATTGTAGTATATTTTGTATCTAGTGCGCCACTCACATACAGGCCTTCAACAGAGAATTTTTCTAATTTATCCCCCACATAAGGCATGACACCTTGACCTGACCCACGAAGGGTGCATGCTAAGGCGTACGGACTATTATTGGAACGACGTAGATAGATTAATTCCTCTACGCCCTCTGAAAGTTGCTTTTGACTTTCAAAAATAGGAGCCTCCGCCCAACGTGTAGCAAACCAAGCACCATCATGATTTTCAATGTGAACCGCTAAATCTTCATCGGCCTTACGGCGCTCTAATCTCTCAGCGTCAGAGGCGATACCTACAGAGCCACTTTCAAGGATGAGCCCTTTGATTTCACTTTCATATTCCAAAGCATAGGAAAGCGCTATACGAGCCCCCATGGAGTAGCCCATGAGGTAATATCTATCACCTACCATATGATAAATAACAGTATGCAAATCCTCTATCATTTTAGGAATTGTATAAGCCTCATCTTCTTCAGGAATATCAGAATCACCATGACCAATCAAATCGATACGAATTAAACGATAGCCTGGCAAGTTAATGGAATCCCAAGTATAACTAGATTCTGAAAATCCATGGAAACACACAATAGGTTCACCATCGCCTACCACAGTCAAGCCATAGCGATAATCGCCCAAATCAAAATACATGCGTTGCGCGGGATTGCATAGAGCATTATCTACAATACTGCAAAAATACTGACTCATAGTAATGCCTCCATATCAACTGAAACCTTCGTATATTTTTTATGCAATTCTCTGCTATATTCCCTATTTGTAGGAATTTCAATGATATGAACGCCTGTTTCTTGGCTAACATTAGCCAATACAGAACTCAACTCATTGGGGCTGGAGATTTTAGTATAGCCACAACCATAGAGTTTGGCAGCCCCACTGTAATCTAAGCCTTGTGATGTGGAGAACAAATAGTCAAAATGCTTTGTCCCCTTTTGCGGTAAGTATTCAAAAATACCGCCGCCATCATTATTATGTAAAATAATAATTAGGTTTAAATTATGAGTTTTGGCCACAGCTAATCCATTCAAATCATGGAACAAGGATAAATCCCCTGTTACTAGATATGTAGGTTTACCATTTGCTGCTAGTCCTAGAGCCGTAGAAATAGTGCCATCAATGCCATTGACGCCTCGATTTCCGTAAAGAACCGCCTTAGATTCCCCACTAAACCAGAAGTAATCAAAGTCCCGAATCGTCATACTATTGGCAACAAAAATTTGTCCATCTTCAGGGATCTGTTTTTGTAGCTCCCGTATAGTTCGACCTTCAAAGCAATGAGGCTCATCGATAGCTGTACTTAGTTGTTTCTTACCAGCTTGATCTAACCGTCGCCATATGTTTAGGTACGTATCAGAGCTATTGTTTTTACCATGTAAATGGGTAAATACATCAATACTAGCTTGCATATGAATCGTAGTTTTACCTGTAGGATTCATGGAGTCCATTGTAGGGTTAACCTCGACGTACTCCACATCAGTCCAACTAGCAATCATCTGTTGCACTCGTTTTGACACAACGATTTGACCAAACTGAATCACACAATCTGGTTTTAACTCATTCCAAAGAGCTTGCCCTGCTAATAATGCATCATACGTAGAAATTACAACTTTAGATGTACCGCATCCCCGTACATTCGATAAGGGATCCGCCAAAATAGGGGCTTGTAAAGCCTCCCCAAAGAACCGAATCGTATTAGCTTCATCTATATCGATCTGTGGACCTGCTAGGATAAGGATACGCTCATATCTTTCAAGTAAATCATTAATCTCCTTTGTACCATCATTTCCATGAGTAATATCAATTGCATTATTAACATGAGTCAAATTGTTTCTATTATCACAGCCAAATACACTACTATAGTTTGGCTTAACCACTTTAAAGGAACTGCGACCAGCTTCAAAATGATTACGACTCAATTCTGGCACCAATGGCTCAAAGAGAGGCACATTGATATGGACAGGTCCCTTTTTAGTATCCATCGCTTTCATATAGGCCTTACGAGCCACTTGACGAGGATATGTATAGTAATGTGATTCTTGAGGCACAGCTAATTCTTCAAAATAATTGACTGTAGTGCCAAAGATTTTGTGCTGATCTACAGTCTGAGGAGCCCCTACATGCAATAATGTATGAGGTCTATCAGCAGATAGTACAATGAGCGGTATCCCGCTATATTGCGCTTCCAAAATAGCTGGCAAATAATGGGCCACAGCAGAACCAGAAGTACATACGAGTACAGTTGGTTCCTTATGAGCCTTTGCAATGCCAAGAGCCATAAAACTAGCAGAACGCTCATCTATATTCATATAGGTTTCAAATCCTTCATGCTCCTTGAACAGCATGGCCATCGTCGTAGAACGAGAACCAGGGCTAAACACCGCATGACGGACGCCGAGTTGGTAGAACTCGTCTACCAAGGCAGCAATATATTCATTCATTATATTCCCTTTCAAACACCCCTAGAGGTACGGAAACAATTATAAAGCATCAAGAATGGTGCGCATTTTATTATTAGTTTCAGCGTATTCTTCATCCGCATTAGAATCGGCTACAACACCACATCCTGCATAGGCATACAATACATTATCCATGATAAGAGCAGATCGTATGGCAACTACAACGATGCCGTCCCCCATATCTTTCATAAAGCCAAAAGGGGCTGCGTACATGCCACGTTCATGGGATTCATACTCTTGTAATAAGGCTAGCGCCTTTTCTCGAGGTTCACCACCAAGGGCTGGTGTAGGGTGTAACAATTTGGCCCATTCCACAAGAGATTTTGTACTATCCTTTGCGGTAATTATGGTACGCAAATGATAGAGGTGCGACAACTCCATAATGCCTGTTTCCCCCACCGTAACATCTGGAGTAATTTGTTTCATCGTATTCACGATGCGATCGCGAACGATATTGTGTTCAATGATATTTTTTGTATTAGTTAGTAATTGCTCCTCAGTCCACGCATTAGGACCATCCTTTGGAGCAGTGCCCGCTAAGGCATAGCTTAATATTTCACTGCCACGATGGCGAACTAAAATTTCTGGCGATGCCCCTACAAAGGTACGCCCATCCTTTTCATAGCCAAAGATAAAGCAATTCGGATTATTATCTACCAAATTAGCCAAGATACTTGCCACATTATATGGTGTTTCGCTAGTGAATTCCACCTCGCGAGAGGAGACGACCTTAGTCATTTCACCCCGACTTATGCCATCGGCAATAGCATTCATCAAACGGTTCCAATCCGCCTTATCATCACTAGTTTCCTTGTAGTTATGACGAACTCGAGGTACCTCATAATTCTCAATAGGTACACTTTCACCAGCATGTAGATAGAAGGACTCTCCATTTTCTACGATGTAGTAATGAGTAAAAGCAATCATTTCATGGCCCATATTAGACCATTTAGGGTCTTTTACAGTATCAAAAAAAGTATCCCCATAAAATACATAAGCGTAATTATGGCGATCGTCATCATCTTTAACCGTCGCTAGACGTTTAGCGCCTACAACGATGCGGTCACTTTGGCGATCCACCCAAAACACGCGTTCTTCATTGGGGAAATTCATCCAAAATGATACCGGACTATTTAGTTTTAACGGTTCTTTGTTATATTTCATAGTTGTATGTCGCTATACGAAAAATAGACTATAGTAAAAACACCTAATATGTAGAAGATGTACTTCTACATATTAGGCGCCATCAATAGGTTTCAAAATTTTGAGATGAGCCTAACGCCATCACACGTCGATGGGCCCTCTTTATATCTACATTATTATAACATAGGTAACCATTAAAAGGTAGAAAATAAAAACCTCTACACCACATGCGCTATGCATAAATGTAGAGGTTTTTATATGTTTGAAATGCTATTGTACTATTTTAAATACATGTTTACATAATTTAAAAGACCTTTAGTTTATTTGAAAGCTTTCGCCCCAATATCTGTACGGTATTGCATGCCCTCAAAATCAATGTGTTCTATACGGCCATAAGCTCTATCGAGCGCCGTTCTAAGGTCTTTACCAAGACCTACTACGCCAAGCACACGGCCGCCATTTGTGACATATTCGTCTCCAATAAGTTTTGTACAAGAGTGGAATACGATGGTTGTATCGTGTTGTTTAATATCACCATGAATCACATCACCCTTGGAGGATGTTTCAGGATATCCTTTAGAAGCAAGAATGACACAAGCCGCCGAGGAGTCTTTCCATTTCACCATATCAGCTGTTAATGTACCTGTGGCACAAGCCATCATGATTTGACCTAAATCACTATCAAGTAATGGCAACACAACTTGTGTTTCTGGATCGCCAAAGCGTGCATTAAATTCTACAACCTTAGGACCTTGAGGCGTAATCATAAGGCCTGCATAGAGACAACCTACATAAGGCATGCCCTCTTTTTGCATGGCCTCTACCATAGGTTCTAAGATTGTTTTCATCGCTTCATCTCGTAATGCATCAGTAAGAACTGGTGCAGGTGCATAGGTCCCCATACCGCCTGTATTAGGGCCTTTATCACCATCAAAAATCCGTTTATGGTCTTGAGATGCAATCATAGGAACTACAGTCTTGCCATCTACAAAGGCAAGTAAGCTCGCTTCTTCGCCTTCCATGAATTCTTCGATAACAACGGTGCTACCTGCGTCCCCAAAGCGATTACCGCTAAGCATGTCTTCTACAGCTGCATTCGCTTCTTCCACGGTCATTGCTACTACAACGCCCTTACCTGCGGCCAAACCGTCAGCTTTCACTACGATAGGAGCACCCGTTTGAGCGATAAATTCTTTTGCTTCATCCACCTTGTGGAATACACCATAAGCAGCAGTCGGTATGTTATATTTTTTCATAAGGTCTTTGGCAAATACCTTTGAGCCCTCTAGTTGAGCAGCTGCTTTAGATGGGCCAAATACAGGAATTCCAGCTGTATTGAGTGCATCTGCTAGTCCTGCTACAAGAGGAGCCTCTGGACCAACAACGACTAAATCAACGTGATTATCTTTCAAAAAACGAATTAAATGATCGCTTTGCTGCCAATCAATGCCGACTAGCTCTGCACAATCTGACATGGCCGCACTGCCAGGAATGGCATATACCTTTGTTACGCTAGGGCTGATGGACAATCGCCATGCCAATGCATGTTCGCGGCCGCCGTTACCGATTACACATACTTTCATAAGTCCTCCATCGGCGCCTAAACGCCATCAATACATCATTTATGTAAGCACCTATATCCTCTATAATCATCATTACACATTAATGATTACGAGCTAGTGCTCGACTGTAACCCTCAATCAGACTAAACAAATTAATGTTTAAAGTGACGAATACTTGTAAATACCATGGCAATTCCTGCTTCGTCAGCTGCTTTAATGGATTCTTCATCGCGAATGGATCCACCTGGTTGGATAATGGCTGCAATACCATGTTTTGCCGCTGTTTCTACAGTGTCGCCGAATGGGAAGAATGCATCAGATGCTAATACAGCGCCTTTAGCAGCTTCACCAGCTTGTTCAAGAGCAATTTTTGCAGAACCAACGCGGTTCATTTGACCAGCCCCCACACCGAGTGTACGTTTTTCGTTAGAAATCAAAATGGCATTGGATTTTACATGTTTTACAAGTTTCCAAGCAAATTCAAGGGCTTTCCATTGTTCCTCTGTTGGTTGAACCTTCGTAACAACTTTATAGTTAGCGCGGTCTTCTTGGATATCATCCTCTGTTTGCACTAATAGACCACCAGAAACCTTTTTCACTGTTACTTGTCCAGATTCAGGTTTAGATAATTCGATGAGTCGAATATTTTTCTTTGCTTCGAGAATGTCTAATGCTTCTTTTGTGAAAGCAGGTGCCATAATGACTTCTAAGAAAATTTTGCTCATTTCTTCTGCAGTGGCTGCATCTACTTCACGATTTAAAGCTACAATGCCACCAAAGGCAGATACAGAGTCTGCTTCGTAGGCATTTACATAAGCATCATGCAATGTAGTCGCTGTAGCTGCGCCACATGGATTTGTATGCTTAATGATACATGCTGCAGGATCTGTAAACTCCCACACCATATTCCAAGCCGCTTCCATATCTACGATGTTATTATAGGAAAGCTCTTTACCATGGAGTTGTTTCAAGGCCCCCATGCCATGAGCTTTACCAATTTCTTTGTAGAATGCCGCTTTTTGATGCGGATTTTCCCCATAGCGAAGGTCTGTTACCTTTTCATAAGCACTTAAATATTCAGGCGGTGTAGGGCCTTCGTTTAAGATACCGCTCATATAATTAGCAATGGCTACGTCATAAGCTGCAGTATGAGCAAAGGCTTCTTTCGCTAAACCAAAGCGATACTCTTTAGTCAATCCACCATGTTCTTTTAGCATCGTTAAGATTTCATCGTAATGGTTTGGATTTACAACGATGCCCACGTACGCATGGTTCTTCGCAGCAGAGCGCACCATGGTAGGCCCACCGATATCGATATTTTCAATGGCTTCCGCTAAGGATACATTTGGTTTGGCAATGGTTTCACGGAATGGATAGAGATTGACTACTACTAGGTCAATTGGCTCAATACCATGATCAGCCATAGCTTGTTGATGTTCAGTATTATCGCGAATTGCCAAAATACCACCATGAACCTTTGGATGCAATGTCTTAACGCGGCCGTCCATCATTTCAGGAAAACCAGTCAACGTCTCAACCCCTTTGGCTGCAATGCCTGCATCGGTTATGGCTTTAAGGGTCCCACCTGTGGAATAAATGGTTACTCCTAATTCAACTAAACCTTTTGCAAAGTCTACAATACCTGTTTTATCAGAAACACTAAGTAATGCATTTTTAATCATCTAACGTCTTCCTTTGCTTACACATCAATCTTCAATATATACAACACGCCCTTTTATTGTGAGTTTGTCATCACAAAATAGTCGTAACGCCTCTTTATACGTTTTATGTTCGATAGGTAACAATCTATCACTCAAGGTATCCTCCGTATCATCGGGTAATACAGGAGCCGTATTCTGCATAATGATAGGCCCCGTATCCATTCCCGCATCAACAAAGTGTACCGTACACCCTGTAATTTTTACGCCTCCGTCAATGGCTTGTTGATGACTATGAAGGCCTGGAAATGATGGTAACAGAGCAGGGTGAATATTTAATATACGATGTTCATATCGCTCTATCAAAGGAGCACCGACAATACGCATATAACCTGCCAAGATGATACCATCAGCCTTATAAGGCTCTAAAGCATCTAGTTGAGCCTGTTCAAAGCTAGCTTTAGAATCATAGTCGCTACGTTCCATAACAATAAGTGGAATATTCCAAGATTTAGAGCGTTCCACAATTCCTGCTGTGCCATGATCTGTAATGATTACAACAAATTCACCATTAATATAGCCTTCTTTCATGGCCTTATACAGTGCTTCCCCATTAGAACCACGACCACTAGCAAAGAGGGCTAATCTCTTTTTAGAATTACGCATCGAACTCAGCCCCTTTAAGGACAACAGGACCATCACCACTTACAATGCGGCCAATTTCATATACCGTTTCACCACGACTAGAAAGGTTTTCTTTAACTGTTTCTACATCCTTTTGATCAACGATAACAATCATACCAATGCCCATGTTGAACGTACGGTACATTTCAGGCCAGGCAACATTGCCCCATTCTTGTAGTTTTGTAAATACAGGAAGTCGTGGCCAAGTTGTGACATCTACCTCTGCAGTAACGCCTTTTGGCAATACACGAGGAATGTTTTCGTAGAAACCACCGCCGGTAATATGAACCATACCTTTTACAAGTTGTTGTTCAATGAGTGGTAATACCGCTTTTGGATATAAACGTGTAGGTGTCAATAATTCTTCGCCTAAGGTTTTACCAAACTCTGGAATTTCTGTATCCATAGATAATTGTTTATGGTCAAATACAATTTTACGAACCAAGGAGAAGCCATTAGAATGTACACCAGACGATGGAAGACCTAAAATTACGTCACCAGCTTTGATACTTTCACCAGTAATCAATTTAGGACGATCAACGATACCAACGGCAAAACCAGCCACATCGTAATCATCATTATCGTAGAATCCCGCCATTTCAGCAGTTTCACCGCCTAGTAAAGCACAGCCGGACTCTTCACAAGCCTTTGCCACACCGCGCACAATATCTGCTACTTTCACAGGATCAAGTTTACCAACTGCAATGTAATCGAGGAAGAATAGAGGTGTAGCACCTTGTACGAGAATATCGTTAACACTCATAGCTACGCAGTCTTGGCCGATTGTGTCATGTTTATCCATCATGATAGCGAGGCGTAATTTTGTGCCAACCCCATCTGTACCAGATACGAGCATAGGGTCAGACATGGAGTGACCAGCTAAGGAATAGAGGCCCCCAAAACCACCTAAATCACCTACAACACCAGGTGTATAGGTGCGTTTTACGGATTCTTTCATCAATTCTACTGCGCGATTACCTGCATCAATATCAACGCCTGCATCGCGATAGGTTAAACTAGTTTTATTCGAGCACATATTTGACCCCTTCCTCTTGTTCCGCAGGAACCTCTACACTGTAATCACCATTAAAGCAAGCAAAACATAAATCATTAGGCGCTATATCAGATACAGCACGACATAAGCCTTCACGAGACAAATAATGTAATTTGTCAGCATGAATATAATCTTTTATTTCATCTACTGTATGTGTAGCAGCGATTAGCTCTTTACGCACCGACGTATCAATACCATAGTGACAGGAATACTCAATTGTTGGTGAGCTTACACACATGTACACCTCTTTAGCGCCCGCTTCCTTTAGCATTTTAACGATAATACCACTCGTAGTACCGCGTACGATAGAATCATCGATAAGGACAATCCGTTTGCCCCCTACAATGTGAGGCAATGCATTAAGCTTCATACGAACAGCTAATTCCCGCTCCTCTTGATTTGGCTTGATAAAGGTACGACCGCTATATCGGTTTTTCACCAATCCTTCTGCAAATGGTATGCCCGATGCACGAGCATAGCCTAGTGCAGCTGTAGTGCCAGAGTCAGGAATAGACATGACGATATCTGCATCGTATTTAGTTTCGTTATATAATTCACGCCCCATATTAAGACGAGATTGATATACCGATTGACCATCGATATGGCTATCACCGCGGGCAAAATAGATATATTCAAAAACACAAAGCTTTTTGTCAATTTTCTCTGGTTCTGCATAGATAACACTACGTACACCAGAGTCATCGATAATTACCATTTCGCCTGGATCGATGTGACGGATAAACTCAGCTTTTATAGCATCTAAGGCACAGCTTTCACTAGAAAGGACATAGCCATTTGCAGTTTTGCCTAAACAAAGAGGTCTAAAGCCTTGGGGATCACGCACACCTACCAAGGAGTCGTTCGTAGTAATAACAAGAGAAAAGGCTCCTTCAATTTGACGGGCTGCATCAGCAATGCGTTCCTCTTGTGTCTCAGCTTTAGAGCGAGCAATGAGGTTTACGATAACCTCAGAATCCATAGTCGTTTGGAATATAGATCCATCTGCTTCAAGGCGTTTGCGAATAGCTAAAGCATTCGTTAAATTACCGTTATGAGCCACTGCAATTTGACCACCTTGGTAATGAATTACTAACGGTTGGATATTGCGTGGATTATTGGACCCTGTTGTAGAGTACCGCACATGACCAGTCCCCATATGGCTTGGTAAGGATGGTAGTTCTTTAATGGCCTCAGTCAACAAGCCCATACCTTTTTTTAGTTCTACATCATGACCATCGGTAACGGCAATACCCGCGCTTTCTTGACCACGGTGTTGGAGCGCAAAGAGTCCCCAATATACATAGCGTGCTACATCAATGGTTCTATCATAGACACCGAATACACCACACTCTTCATGCCATTTATCAAAAACTGGATCGTAGTTCATTGTGCCCCCTTAGGCGCGTTCGCCAGTAAGACGGAATAACATTTCCTTGTACGCTTCTTCAATATTGCCAAGATCTCGACGGAAACGGTCTTTGTCGAGTTTTTCACCTGTTGTAGCATCCCAGAAACGGCATGTATCAGGAGAGATTTCATCGCCTAATAATACTTCACCATTATGTGTACCAAATTCTAATTTAAAATCTACAAGAGTTACATTTTTAGTAGCCAAGAATTTTTTCAAAATATCGTTTACTTTTAACGTAATAGTAGAGATTACATCAAGTTGTTCTTGAGTAGCCCAGCCAAGTGCTGTGATTTGGGATTCGTTAGCAAATGGGTCGCCTAATTCATCATTTTTGTAGCAGAATTCAAGGATTGGATGTTTAAGAGGAGTACCTTCTTCAATGCCAAAGCGTTTAGCCATAGAACCAGCTGCAATGTTACGAACGATAACTTCTAGAGGAACGATATCCAATGTAAGTACTGTTTGATTACGATCATCTTCGCGGCGAACAAAGTGAGTTGGAACCCCTTCTTTTTTCAACAATTCAAAGAAGAAGGAAGAGATTTTGTTGTTCAATACGCCTTTGCCAAGGATAGTATCATGTTTCTCACCGTTAAATGCAGTAGCATCATCTTTATAGTGAACGATGTACTCATCTTTGTTATCTGTTTGATATACTTGTTTTGCTTTACCTTCGTACAATAATGTTAATGTTTCCAAGTCGATGTTAGCCATGATGTGTCTCCTTTTACTCTTATCTATTCAAAGATGTATAAATGATGATGTAAATGCTTCAAACGATTATAGTTTAATGGCACCTTGTAATTCAGCATTGTCCGCTAATACTTTTTCAGCCATATCTTTGCGATACTGTACATATCGGTCTTTCAATTCTTTATTGAAAGCTGCTCCAATTTGGACTGCAAAAAGTGCTGCATTTTTAGCACCATCTACAGCCATAGTTGCTACAGGCATACCAGATGGCATCTGAACAATAGCAAGCAAGGAATCGATACCTTTTAAAGCTGTTGCATTAAGAGGAATTCCGATAACAGGCAATGTAGTGAAGCTAGCTACTACACCTGGTAAGTGGGCCGCTGCACCAGCACCAGCTATAAAAGCGATAGCCCCTTCATCTTCAAGTCGTGTAACAAAATCCTTTACAGCTTCAGGTGTACGATGAGCTGAAGCAATAACCATTTCATAAGGAATGTTAAATTCATCAAGTACGGCAGATGCCTTTTTCATTGTGTCTAGGTCAGACTTGCTGCCCATAATAATACCGACCTTCATAGATCCTCCTAATAAAAAAGCCCAGCCTAAACAGACTGGGTCAAATGCGCACAAATAGCCTCCGTAGACTTGCTTTGAGTTTGTTGATTTGCATAGTTCACGGTGC
>OAUX01000192.1_pt1 | contig 37081 bp, 26 predicted proteins | sample 1501311 | NCBI WGS metagenome assembly OAUX01 (sample SAMEA2580066, study PRJEB22360) | human gut metagenome | reverse complement strand
CTTTGTTGACTGCATTTAGAATCGTGTTTCTTGCAGTATTTCAATCACAACTAGCATCTGTGACGATGGAGAATATCCTTACGTCCTTATGGCTAGGCTTTAGATTGAGTCTCAAGACAGTCGGTTCTTTGTGTTTACTAGGCTTCTTAGGAGGCACATTGGTGCATACCTTTGTACCTAAATGGCCGTCCTTACGCATTAAACAGGTTGTGTATTCCATAGCGACTGTACTGTTGACCTTCCTATTTTTAGGCCGCATTCCATTCTACAAAATATTCAATTCCTCTTATAATGCGATGCTCATCAATGGTAAAAACGATGATATCAGCGCCATTGTAAATACGGCCATCAATGAATATAACGCCCTCATGTACATCGTTGGGGCCGTAGTATTGAGCGCAGCCCTTTGTTATTTCCTCGTTAAATTCTTGGCGTGGGGTACAAAGAAATATAGTGATTACGTTGATACTCAATTAGTTTGTCCTACTTGGTATCCTAAGACGAAGAAAACGCAGTGGATGACGGGCATTGGGCTTACCGTTGTTATCGGTATACTAGGTCTATTCTTTAGATTTGGTGGTGCTTTTAACTATACAAATTCTATCAACTGGGAAAGTGCGGCGCGCCTCAGTTCTAATTTATTAAACGAGACCATCCTTGACGATGTGCAGGCTCTTTATCGTGTTAAAAGCATTGCAAAACGCGCGGAGGAGTTAGAGGTTATCAACTTAACCCCTCAAGAATTGAGTGAGAAAATCAGTGCCATTGGTGGAACATTTAATGGTAAGGATTTTGATGGTTCTTTCACAAGAACTATTACGACAGAGCGTTTAGCGGAGCAACCACAGTCCATCAATATCGTTCTCGGTGAATCTTATGGTTTGTGGCCATTCCTTGGTGAATACAACGAACCTGGTGCGTACCTCGTTGAACAAGGTCGTAAATATGCTGCCAGTCCTCAAGCGATGAGCACGCAGCTCGCCCTTGCTCAAGGTACAGGCACGATGCCTGCTATCAATGGTTTACTCACAGGTATGCCTGATACAGGTCTATATCCTAACTATGAAGGTGAAAGCTTCAAACAACCGTATGGCTTAGGCATTGGTTCTGTTATGAAAAAGCTAGGTTATAAAACTGTATTCTGGTACGGCGGATTTAGTACATGGCAAAATGTGAAGAACTTCGCCTTGTCTCAAGGTTTTGATGAATTCCATGATGCTTCTGAAATGCCAAGCGAAGAAAGCAACGCGTGGGGTGTAGCCGATAAGGATATGTTTAAAGCTATTTCCACGTACATGGATCAACATAGAGGGGAAAAAATCCTCAATGTTATTATGACCACATCGAATCATCCTCCATATAGCGTCAATGTCGCTAAAGAAGGTTATGATGTGAATAAGGTAAAAGGCCATTTGCCTGATACAATCGCAGAAACTGACAAGCAATTGAACGAAATGGGTCATATTTGGTATGCGGACCATGTGATGGGCGAGTTCATCGCCAGTGAAGAAAAAGCAGATCCTTCTGCACTCTTTGTTATCACTGGTGACCATAGTGAACGATTTACCTTTGCCCGCGAAGTAAGTCCTAATGTGGCGTCTACGATTCCGATTATCTTCTACGGTCGCGGCATTCATAAAGACTGGCTCGCTCCTAATGCGTTTGGCATGAGCATTCAAATCATTCCAACCTTGGCAGAACTAGCAGGGCGACCTGGTCAAACCTATGAAGCCATGGTGCCAAGCTTGTTTACACAAGAGGAATTTGTCTTTAACCATAGATTATATCTAGATAAAAATGGGAAAGTTTTAGAACAAAGTGCGAATATGCCTCAATCCTATGGGGATATGATTAAAAACATGCGCGAACTCGCAGCATGGCGTATTAAGCATGGGGATAGTATTCAATAATTTTTGTATACGATACATATGGCAGATATCATATTTGTATCTACCATATGTATCTACATAGTGAATTAAAGGGATTTGTAAGTTAAAGGATGATCTATGAGCACTGTGACGGCTATTATCTTAGCTCGCAACGAAGAAAAACATATTGTAGATTGTATTAAAAGTATTCAGTTTGCTGATGAAATATTAGTTATTGATGATGGAAGTACAGATCAAACGGTACCTCTTGCTACTAACTTGGGGGCTAAAGTTATACCACATCCTCTGAATGGAGATTGGTCACAACAACGGAGATTTGGTATATCTCAAGCACATTGTGAATGGATTCTATTTATAGATTCGGATGAGCGTGTATCTCCTCAATTAGCAAAATCAATCCAAGAATCTATTAAAGGAGAGCCAAAGGCCTATTGGCTACGAAGATATAATTTATTCCATCACAATCCAGCTACGCATGGCGTAGTAAGACCTGATAAGGTTTTGAGATTAATGCCTCGTGAAGGGGCTACAGTGGAGGGGGCAGTCCATGAGACTTTTATTAGTCCTTATCCACAAGCTACATTAGAAGGTAAATTGTATCATTATACTTATGATAACTGGCATCAGTTCTTTGAAAAGTTCAATAAATACACTACAGCAGCGGCCAATAAGTACAAGGAACAAGGGAAATCTTGTAGTTTTTTAGGGGATATTATATTGCGTCCAACATGGGCATTTTTTAAGATATATATTTTGCAAGGTGGCATATTAGATGGAAAAATAGGTTTTCTATTATCTATCTACCATATGATGTATACCATGACGAAATATGTAAAATTATATTATTTAAACAAATCTAATGGGCAATTATAATCAGTAATTTAGTATAGTAGATTACTATGGGGAATTATTGTTCTTGAAGTAGATATGGAAGTATGAATGAGTGAACAATTTTTTCTATCCCTACAACAAAATATAAAACTAATGCTTTGGGCACCTATATTGAGCACCATCTTTCGAATCATATTCATGATTGTGTATAATCCTTACCCTACATGGAAGGGACGCTGGAAATCTGTATTAGGTTCATTGCGTTACGGCTTCTGGTGGGGAATGGACTTTGATGCTTATGTATTCTTACTACCCTTAGTATTGGTGACGCTTCCTGCATTATTATTTGATGGGTATCACCAAATAGAAGATACTGTACGGTTAGTGGGATTAACTATTTATTCCTGCATACTTTACGCAGCTTTTGCAGGAAAAATGATTTTTTATAAGCATTTCCATGATACGTATAACTATATGGTTCATTATGGAAATCATGCAGAGAAACGTAATTTGATTGATGTATTCTTTAATCAAGATCGAGGAATTCTCGTCATTTTAGGATTGATTCCTATTACGTTTATATCCTGGTATATGGGAGATTTCTTCTTATCCTTGCCATCTATACCTTATCCAACTATTGAAGGAATTTGGCCTAATGTAGCTTGGAATATAGGTCTTGTGGCTGCCTCCGTTTTGGGGTTTTATTGGTTTCGCTATGGTGGAACCTTATCACATGATGATAAACCAGAATGGGATACGATTCCTACAGTGGTAAAAGAGGATATATTCTTTGCTCGCGCTACAGTGCCAGATCTATGTGCCTTAGAAACGGTGCTAAAACATCCCCTTCGTGATGAATATACCGCATCTGCTGAGGACATTGATGATGCGATTCATCGTATTGTTCCTAAGGAATATAAAGATTCTTGGCAGGATTTGAGTACACCGCTTCATGCATTCAAGCGCGTTGCCTTAGGTCCTCGTATTGATAAACCACAACATATATTCTTTATTGTTGGTGAAAGTATCCCACAATGGTCTCTTGATGAACCTTATAAGGAGCTTAATATATGTCCTGGTTTATGGGATTTTAAAGATAATCCACATACGGCACAAGTACCTAATTTCTTGCCTGCCGGTAATGTGTCTCGTCCATCCATTGTGAGTCTCTTATCTGGTGTCTATGATGCGGGTATGGAAATCAATGAACGGGAAGCCTTCTGGCATGAACCATTGCCGACTTCTTTGGCATCTCAAATGAAACGTTTAGGTTATGATACGATTTATTGGTATGGTGGCAATGCATCGTATGGTAACTTTAATCACTTTGGTAAGGCTCAAGGATTTGACCGCGTAGAAAGTGCTTCCGTTTTTTGTGGTCCCCATGCACCTAAAACATGGGTAGGCGTCTATGATCATGTATTTTTAGAACATATTGAAGAGGAAATCAAATCTTTAGAACATCCTACATTCCATTTTATTTACACAACATCCAATCATGGTCCTTATAAAATGGAGGATTCCTTATTAGATTATGATCCTGAACAGGTGATGCCAAACCTTGGAGATGATTTAAAATCCAATAAGAAACGCAATAAGGAATTGGCTACCTATCGCTATAGTGATAAGGCGATTTTTAACTTTGTTAATGCTATGAAAGAGGCATTTCCCGATAGTTTATTCGTTGTTACTGGTGACCACTCTAATTTATTTGGCTCTTTGAATAATACATCCTTAATTCAACGAGACTATACCTTGCGCGATACATTCTGTACGGTAGGGCTGTTACAACATCCTGCTTTCACAAAGGATATGGTTACGGAGCCAATTGGCACGCATATGAGCCTCATGCCTACCATTATTGAAGCCATTGCACCAAAGGGTTTCGAATATTATTCCATCGTACCGTCCTTGTTTGATGAACAGCCAGATACATTAGTTACACCATATCAATGGATTACGCTTCATATGATGGGCGATGTTCGTATGGATTATGGTGAAAGTAACATACCGTCCTATAAACCGGTTGAGCCAATTCGGCCTATTGATAATCACGGAGATGATGCTCGTGATTGGACATTGTTGACCATGTGGCTCATTAATCATGAGGACAGCATGAATAAGTCGTAGTATAATTAAATGATAATAGTCTATTGATGTATATGTAATCACTATTTCGTATACATCAATAGATGTTACTATATGTGTATTGATATGTGTATGATAGGAGGAACCTATGTCTATAATCAATGTTGTAGGCGCCAAAATTTGGGGTGGCGGTGAACAATATGTATATGATATTTGTAAGCAATTACAACAACGACATAGGACTGCGTACATCTTAGTGGACCAATCGAATGAAGATATGCAATCTCGGTATGCTCAAGTGGGCCATGTGATGACTGCCAATCTCTATACCTTGAAGGGTTTTCTATCTGTTAATGCCGTGGCTAAACAGATGAAAGAACAGGGGATTAATACGATTGTATGCCACTCTGGTAAATATATCTTATTCTGTATTGCTCTTAAGCAGTTAACAGGTGCTAAATTGGTATTTATAAAGCATAATCTTGTACCTGGTAAAACAGATATATATCATAGATGGATCAATGCACAAGTAGATGCATTCGTTTGTGTGTCTAAACTCGTTTATGACGATCTTATGACGCCTGCTATTAAGGATACTAGCAAATACCATGTTGTATATAATGGTATCGACCCGAACCGATTCCAGTCTTTTTCAGATGCAGTTCCTATGAAATCTAAGGTTAGAACCTTTGGATATAGTGCGCGTATAACAGAACGGAAAGGTTTGTATCTGATTTTAAGTGCTCTGGAACAGATTCATCAAAACAATCCCGATGTTCGATTGATTATATCGGGGGCTGGTACAGAGAATCAAATTAAGAAATTAAAAGATTATATACATGCACATCAAATGCATTCTTACGTTGAATTTATAGGCTTTACCCGAGATATTGAAGGTTTATATAGATCCATAGATTGTTTACTATTGCCAACAATAACACGGGAGGCCTTTGGTCTCGTTATCTGTGAGGCTATGTATTGCGGTGTACCAGTCATTACAAGTGGCTCTGGGGCTCAGCGAGAAATCATAGACGATGGTGAATCTGGATTTATTGTAGATCCTTTGAACGAACACAGCTTACAACAAGCTATGGAACATGTGATGAGTGATGCTGTAGACTTGCCAAATATCATCACAAAGGCACGACAAGTTGTGGAACAGCGATTCATTATTAATCGTGTGGCAGATGAATTAGTTACGATTATAGATAATTTACACTCCACTGATAAGTAATGATAAGGTTTGGTAGTTTTTTAGTGGATAGGAGTTTGAGATGGGATATTTAGAAACACAATGGCAGCGAGGTCGTAAGATTTACGGCAAACGTAGTTGGAGGGAAACACGACGTACTTTCCTTCATACAATGCGCTCTATCCGCAATAAACGAGAAATAGAGGCACTAGAGAACTATTTTGCTAGCTATACGCCTGATCCAACCTTATTAGACCGTCAAGTTGGTTTATTTGAGTTAATGACGCGATATTTCTTGTTTAAAAGCTCAACACCACAGGAACGATTAGAGGCTATTATTAATCATTTTGATTATTTAAAAGATGTATTTACAGACGAAGCCATACGTGAAATGTACTCTGTAGATCCAGATAATATTTATGACGATGTTAGTCGTATGAATCGTGGTTTTATCGTATGGAAATCAGAAGATCTTGATATGGTGGCCCGTTTATATTATGGACCGGGTCAACGAAAAGAAGGGTTTTTAACCTTGTTGTTAACCTTGGGTAAACAAGGCGTATACCATGCTAACTTCCGCTTTGGTAAAGGTTTTAATGGGGAGCCTGCTATGTGGATTGGCACGATTCAAGGATATAAAGATGGCCTTGATAATGCTAAAACAGTTACTAAAAAGATGTTTGGGTATCGACCAAAAAACTTTATTATGTTCCTATTACGCCATATTGCAGCTACCTGTAAGGTAGAATCTATTTACGCTGCTTCTGATGAAGGCTTTTACGCGAATACCCACTTAGTTCGGGGTCACCGTGCTAAGGTAGCTGAGCTAGATCCATTGTGGGAGGAATCTGGTGGTGTTGTATGTAGTGATGACCGTTTCTTCAACATTCCATTAGAGGAATATCGTAAACCTATAGAAGAAATTAAATCACAAAAACGTAGCCAATACAGAAAACGCTATGAATTACTCGATCAATATGAGCAAGAGATTCAAGATCATCTGAAACCATTGTTACGTGTAAAATAGATATCTACAAAATAGATGTTAATATGATGAAAATTAGATTGTAACTATGTAGGTGAAAAGGGGTTAGTATGCAATCTTGGATAATTAAGAATTCTGAAATGGTGCTGACCGTACTCATTTCACTGATGATATGTACGACGCGGTCATCTATGGCATTAGGGAATTTAATATATAGCCTTATTATGTTGATGACCTTAGTAACTTGTTGGTATAGACGACATGAAATCTCTGTACCACAGTCCATACGCCAATATGGATGGGCCTATGTAGGCATGTTACTATGCGTATTGCCGTCCGCATTAATCAGCAATGATATAGCGGTGACTACTAAATATTTCTTTAATATTTGGGTTTGGAAGGTATTAGTCATCGTACCAATTCTGTTATTTATTAAAAGTTCTCCCAAATTATACGCCATATTATCAGTATTCTTTGTATATATGGGTATCGATGCTTTATCTGCTTTTGCACAGTATCTATTGGGCTATAATTTAGGTCCAGGAGGTCGTGCAGGTGGTGTTATTCATGGCTCTATGATGGGGCTAGCCATGTTGTTAACATTGGCCTTTCCATTGGCTTTAATTGCTGCTTATGATAAAGCATTTCCTTCATATCTGAGAAAATCAGCTGTATTCTCTTTATTTGGTATGTTATTGGGGATGTGGGGCAATCAAAGCCGTGGTTCTTGGTTATTTAATGGTCTTAGCGGTATACTCATAACATTGCGCTATTGCTTTGTTAATATTCGCTATATATTGGTACTACTTGTAGCCGTTGTAGGTATAGGATATGCATTTAGTAGTCATCAAGACTATGTAGCTCGTTTTGAAAGTACTTTTAATATAAGCACAGATGGTTCAAATTTGGGCCGTATCTATGTATGGGAAGCAGATAAGCATATGATTATGGATCATCCTGTAACAGGTGTTGGTCCTGGATTATGGCAAAAAACATATAGAGAACACTATAAATTAAAACAAGAAACTCAAGATCTAGGCCATTCTCATAATAATCTATTGCAAATAGCCTCTGAATCTGGCATATTAGGGCTCATTGGATTCTTAGGATTTTCATTCTTTATATTCTGTAAATCTTTGATACATTATGTTAAATCAAGAAATCCTTATGATTTATCAATAATTGTAGGCTTTATTAGCTTTTTGTTCTTGTTTGGATCTATAGATTATACATGGGGAAATTCATCGGGGATCCGCATGTTTTGGATTGTTATGGGCATCATGATTCAATTGAAAATAAATGAGAATCACAAGATTATTTAGGAAATATTTACGCATTATTTAATTGATTTTTATGTCTGATTTAAATAGACTGAAAATCTCCAAAAAACTACATAAAAGATAGCTAAAATCTATGGTTTTTCATAGTTTTAAACTTTTGAATATGATACAATATAAGTAAATATTGGTACATTGTATTCGTATGTTTTAGAGGTTGTTTTCTTGAAAATTGTATTGAGAAAACAACCTTTTTTTATAGTTTGGGGTATTAGTATGAATAGTTATGGATATAATAATCACAACAAGTTGCTTGTTAGTAAATTTATAGTACTTATAGCTGATTATATTTCTATTGTGCTAGGCACATTAGCAGCTTATCATTTGCGGTTAAATTTGCCATTTTTACCGGTGAGTCCACATTTTAAGGTAGATGAAATCTATGTATATGGCATTATACCTCTTGTGTTTCTAGCCATATTACTTCTTAATAATGCATACTCAGTAGTATCTCCTTATTGGGATACGATGAAGAACCTATTCCGCAGTATCACTATTGGCGTCGTTGTATCCATTGTACTCATGTACACAGGTCATGTAATCAACGATGTATCTCGACTCTTTGTTATCTTTGCCTATTTATTTATGCTACTCTTTATCTTTAGTAGTCGTTTTATTGTAGGCAAGATTCTCTCAAAGGCAGGATATTTAAATATACCAGTCCTTCTCGTTGGTGCAGGTAAAACAGCAGAGCTCGTAAAGAAATCCTTAGATCGCATGCCAATTGCTACGTACAAGATTATTGGTTATGTAGATGATAATCCTAAATCCTCTGCTATTGCTAAAGAATATCCATGTTTAGGTGCTTTTTCCGATGTTGAACATGTTATCAAAGATACAGGTGTACAAACAGTTCTTATTTGTGCACCAGGGTTAGAACCTAAAAAGTTAGTATCTTTGATCAATCGATTGCAATTATTGGTAAAACGAGTAGCCTTTGTGCCTGAATTATTTGGTTTGCCCACAAGTAATATTACGGCTCGTGGCATGATGGAAGAGCAAGCCGTTGTACTGCGCGTACAAAATAACTTGGCTCGCAAGTCTAACCGCATTATGAAGCGCATATTTGATATTGTAGCTACTGTATGTGGGGGCATCTTAATTTTGCCAATTATAGCCATTGTAGCCGTACTGATTTATCTAGATTCTCCAGGGCCTATCGTATTTGGTCATAAGCGCGTTGGCCAAGGTGGTAAAGAGTTCCCATGCTATAAATTCCGCTCCATGGTGCCGAATGCACAAGAGGCATTAGAGGTATATTTGAAAGAAAACCCTGCAGCCCGTGAGGAATGGGAACGAGATTTCAAATTAAAAGATGATCCTCGTGTTACTCGTATTGGTAAATTCCTTCGCAAAACAAGCCTTGATGAATTACCACAATTGTGGAATGTTCTCGTTGGTGATATGAGCCTCGTAGGACCTCGTCCTATCGTGCGTGATGAAATCGTAAAATACGGCGACTATATCAACGACTTTTACCTTGTACCACCAGGAATTACCGGTGTATGGCAAGTTAGCGGTCGTAGCGATACTACCTATGAAGAGCGTGTATTAATGGACTCTTGGTATGTTCATAACTGGTCCGTGTGGATCGATATTGTATATCTTTTGAAAACTGTGTTGGCTGTCGTTAAATCGAAAGGGGCCTATTAATGAAATACGATTATTTAGTAGTTGGGGCAGGCCCATTCGGTGCTGTATTTGCCCATGAGGCGCACAAGCGTGGTAAATCTGTACTTGTTATCGATCGTCGTAATCATATAGCAGGTAATCTGTATTGTGAAAGCAAAGACGATATTAACATTCACGTGTATGGTGCACATATTTTCCATACATCCTTAAAGCATGTGTGGGATTATGTGAATCAATTTGCTGAGTTCAATCACTATGTAAATAGTCCTGTAGCGAACTATAAAGGTGAAATGTACAATTTGCCTTTTAATATGAATACCTTCTCCAAAATGTGGAATATTCGAACTCCTAAAGAGGCACAGGATATCATTACCAAGCAACGATCTGCTATTACAAGTGAACCTAAGAACCTAGAAGAGCAAGCTATTAGCCTTGTAGGTACAGATATTTACGAAAAGCTCATAAAAGGGTATACAGAAAAACAATGGGGTCGTAAATGTACAGAATTGCCAGCTTTTATTATTAAACGCTTACCAGTTCGTTATACCTACGATAACAATTACTTTAATGACCGTTTCCAAGGTATTCCTATGGGCGGTTATACCAAGATGATTGAACGCATGTTAGAGGGTATTGAAGTTCGTTTAGGTGTAGACTTCCTCAAACATCGCGATGAATATGAAGCCTTGGCAGATACAATCATCTATACAGGTCCTATTGATGAGTATTTTGATTACTCAGAAGGTGTATTGGAATATCGTGGTCTTCACTTTGAAACTGAACGTCTTGAAGAAGAAAATCATCAAGGTGTTGCCGTTGTGAACTATACAGAAGGCGAAATCCCTTATACTCGTATCATCGAGCATAAACACTTTGAATTTGGTACACAACCTGTTACATATGTAACTAAAGAATATCCAAAAGACTGGAAAATCGGCGAAGAGGCCTATTATCCAGTGAATGATGTAAAGAATTTAGATCTTTACGCAAAATATGTTAAAAAGGCTGAAACGATTTCCAATGTTATCTTTGGTGGTCGTTTAGGGGAATATAAATATTACGATATGGATAAGGTTATTGCTAGTGCCTTGGCACTATGTGATAAGGAGTTTAAGGAATGAGAATTGAGTGGCTAGATTCATTAAAGGGTTTTGCTATATTTTTAGTTGTTGTTGGGCATGTTATTCTTGGCTATATTAGAGCGGAAACATTTACAGATTATCAATGGAGCTTACAGTTTGTATATGATGTAATTTATAGTTTCCATATGCCATTGTTTTTTTTGATTAGTGGCTATTTATATAAGCTTACATGGTCACAAAAAAATTCAGGTCTGATTAAAAAAATTTCTAATAAGTTTTTAAATATGATACCTATGTATTTGTTATTTTCAGTTGTATTTTGGTTATCTAAATATTATGCAACGCTGTATGGAAATATCCAAATGAGTGATCATTTTAATTTAGCTGATTTAATGCATATTTATATAGCACCACTTTCTTATTTGTGGTTTTTATACGTGCTCATTTGGCTTTTTGTAGCTATTCCCATATTTGAATCTAAGATAAAGCCTATAATTATTTTTATCAGTTTCCTAGTATTATATTTTTTTATGCCACCAGTTCAGGGATTATTAAAGATTATTAATTTAATTGTCTATGGAGGCGTATATTTTACATTAGGATCTGTACTATGTATGTATCAGGATCAACTCAGGACAATTATTTGTAATAAGTTGAATGGTATTGGTTTGATTAGCATTGTCCTGGCAGTGATTACATTTCCTTATATTGAAGTACATAATATTTTAAAGTTTATATGTGCTATATCAGGTTCTGTTTTTTTATCTATTCTATTTTTTAAGTTTAAGAATATAAAATGGGTTACTATTTGGAATATTTGTGGTCGTTACTCTTTGGGAATCTATATTTTACACTTATATTTTTCTGGGCCATTAAGAACTATATTTAAGCACCTGTCTATTGATAATATCATGGTGTGTTTAATTTTATCTTGTATGATTAGTACAATAGTGCCTATTTTTATTGTTAAGTTTTTTGATAGATATAAAATAACCTCTTGGATTTTTGGTAATTCCAAGTTAATCAAATTAAAATCATAAGATGAGAGTAGTAGGATGAGAGTATATGTCTAGTAATAAATATATTGATAGTTTAATAGGATTAAGTTTTATATTTGTAATATTTCCTGTAATCCCTATGTCTTTACGAATAGGTTTTTTAGGTGGTGAGTTTTCAGCAAAAGCATCATTTTATACACTATTTATTTGTTTAGTATATAGTGTATGGCTAAAAAGACATAGTCTACGTCAATATCATTTATATTGGAAAGAATTATTGTATATAGCTCTTTTAGGTTTCAGTATTGCTGTATCTTTAGTTCATGGTTTGATTAATTTCCCTTACTATGATTTAGTTCCTGGCACTAATTATATGAATCATAAATTGGAAGCCATAATTCAATTGATATTTAATGAATCTGTGAGTGAATATACATTATCTGTCATTCATTTTTGCTTTAGGGTTTTAAAGAATTCTTTGACTCAACTTATTTTTACATTTGGATTTTCTTATTTGATTTTTTATTGGTATAAAAATCGTTCGGAAACAATTTTGAAAATAGTAAGTAAGGGTTCATTAATTTCGGCTAGTCTAGTTGTTGTTTTTGGTGTTATTGAACTATTTTATTTTGATAAACAACAATGGGCACTTTCATTATTAACATACATAAGACCTATTGTTCATGCTATTGAGATTAATAATACATGGTGGCCACCATTATTTTGGCCAGAATTACAATTTAGGTCTCTATTTCCTGAACCATCCTTTTTAGGGATTTATGCAGTTATTACGATTCCTTTTATATGGAGTATTATTTTTACATCTAAGAATAAAAAGTTGGTAGGATTATCTTTCATTATTCTATTGCTTTTAGAGATGATTACTTTATTGGCAAATAGTAGAACTGCAACAGTTTTTTTAATAATAGATCACATATTGCTTGTATTGGCAATTTGTATTCAGTTTAGAAATAAAAAATTTGTAATACATTCGGTTCTTGTAACTTTAATAGGGGTTTTAGCTTTTATAGGAAATATAGCATATACATCTAATGTTCTTTATGTACAAAATGCTACTACTAAAAGTATAAATACAACTAATGCAACAATTAAAAATATATCAACTCAGCAGGTTGCAAATGAAATTACATCTTATGGAGAAAACAATATTACGTCTTTATCTAAAAAAGATGGTCGTAGTAATAACCAAAGATATGGTGTTATGAAAGCTGATTTGAATATATTCATAGAAAATCCATTATTAGGTATTGGACAAGGTTTACGAACCCCTTATGTCCTAAATCACTTAGATGAAGATACATTGAATAATACAGAAGTTAAAATGTGGATTAATAATATTAAAAATAAAGGTCTTATTAATATCTCAATTCCTATGTTAGGAGAATATACTTCTCGTTTATCTGAAACAGGTATTATAAGCTTTGTATTATTTATGGCTCCTATATTATTGTTATTATTTAGATTATTAAAATATATAATTCAAAATTCAAAAGATACATTTGTTATATTTTTTACAATAGCTTACATAGAGTGTTTATTAACAGGGATAGGAACAACCTTAAATGAGCTGTATTATTTTTGGATATTATTAGGTTTTGGTTATGCGTTAGTATACGTCAAAAATGCATGTAATAATAAGGTGGAGGAAGTTCGTGAATATTAAGATTTTAGTCGCTACACATAAACAATATTGGATGCCAGAGGACTCTGTATATTTGCCAATTCATGTGGGTCGTAAAGATAAATCTGATATTGGATATATTGGTGATCATACGGGAGATAATATCTCTTCAAAAAATGCAAATTACTGTGAATTAACAGGTTTATATTGGGCTTGGAAAAATCTTGATGCAGATTATATTGGTCTCGTTCATTACAGACGCTACTTTACGCGCAAAGAGGTGCGTTCCATAGAGGACAAAAAGAATCAAATTCTTACAGGTCAAGAATGGGAAATACTACTTTCACAATATCCTGTTGTGGTAGCAGATAAGCGTAAATATTATATTGAATCAAACCGTTCTCATTATAATAATGCGCATCATAGCGACGGCCTTGATGCGGCAGAGCAAATCATCGCTGAAAAATATCCAGAATATAGCGCTGCTTTCACAAAGGTTTGCAATCGCACATGGGCGCACATGTTCAACATGTTTGTCATGCGTCGCGATCTATTTGATCAATACTGCGAGTGGATGTTCTCTATCTTGGAAGAGATTGAACATCGCGTCGATATTTCCAATTACAATACATACGAAGCGCGTATTTATGGCTTTGTAAGCGAAATCTTGCTAGATGTATGGATTGAAGCAAATCATATTAACTATAAGGAACAAAATGTATCCTTTATGGAGCCACAAAACTGGTTGAAAAAAGGTGGCTTATTCTTAAAACGTAAATTATTTGGGAGATAATATACTGACTATGATAAAGGTAATAGAACTTCCTATAGATAAAGATATGGGAGGTTTAACATCTTATGTTCTTCAATTGTATAGAATGATTGATAAAAAAGAATTTGAATTAACATTACTGAGTTATGATGATCCTCAAAATTTTGATGTAAATTATAAGGTAGAGACGGTTAGTAGACCGTATCATATTATTCAGTTTTATAAAAAAATGAAGTGCCTACTTTCTGAAGGAAAAGATATCATTCATTTTCATCAATCTTATGTCAATATTATTCCTATTTTGATTGCTAAATTAGCTGGATTTAAAACTATTATTTTACATGCGCATAGCTCTAGTATAGATGATAATCGAAGAATCGTACGTTTTCTAAAGACAGGATTACATAAGGTTGGAAGATTTTTATTACCTTATTTGGTTGATATTTATATAGGCTGCTCTACTAAGGCATCAGAATGGATGTTTCCCAGAAAATGTATAGATAGTGATTCATATTATTTATTACATAATGCTATCGATTTAGATTTATATGATAGAAATATAAATCTAGGGTTGGAGATTAGACAAAAATTCAACATTCCTAAGGATGCATTGGTAGTAGGACATATTGGTCGTTTTACACCTGTTAAAAATCACCCTTTTATTATTGATATATTTAAAGAGGTATTAAAACAAAATCCTAATAGTTATTTATTTCTCTTGGGGGATGGTGTAGAACGTCATAAGGTTGAAAGTCTTGTAAAATTAGCAGCTATATCTGACAAGGTTATTTTTATGGGGTATGTAAATAACACTGTTGAGGTTATGCAAGCTATAGATATTATGATATTACCCTCATTATTTGAAGGGTTACCGCTAATTGCTATTGAGTCACAAGCATTAGGTATACCAATATTAGTATCTGATACGATTACACAAGAGGTTGTATTGACTGATTTATGTACGTCTTTACCAATTGATAATCCTGAACAATGGGCTTATGAGATTATGTCTAAATTTGGTAAGAATAAATATATTGATTATAGATCTAGAATTAAAGAACTAGGTTATGATTCTAGTGTTGCTATAAAGAAGATTGAAAATATATATAAGGGAAAACAATGAGTTTTAAAGATTATATAAAAGAAAATCTACCGTGGATTCGATCTATCTATAGAAAAAGGTTGGCTCCAATCAATTTAATCCATAATATTTTTGATAAGCCAGTAGTTGTTTTACTTTATCATAGAGTTAATTACTTGAATCGTGATTTATTTAATATTAATGTAACTCCTGATAATTTTGAAAGACATATTCAAGTCTTAAAAAATCACTACAATGTAATAACTTTTAATGATTTAAAATGCAATGATATAAAAGAACCATCTGTTATTATTACCTTTGACGATGGATATTATGATAATTACAAATATGCCTTTCCAATTTTAAAAAAGTATCAAGTCCCAGCGACGATTTTTATAACATCTGGCGGTGTAGATACGGATAAAGAGTTTTGGTGGGATCGATTAGAAACTGTTTTATTTGAAAATAAAAATCTACGAGAATCAATTGAGTTAGATATATTAAATCAAAGACATGTATTTGATGTATCTGATGATAAAAAGCGATTACATAGTTTTTATACGTTACACCATATGCTTTTTTCTCTACATCCTAATGAAAGAGATATGATGTTAGACAGATGGTATGAATCTTATGGATTGAAGGTTAATCCTAATAATAGGACTATGACTTCATCGGAGTTAATAGAGTTATATCAAAGTCAGTTAATCACATTAGGAGCGCATACTATTCATCATCCAGCGTTGAAACAAATTAGTAGAGAAGAACAAATACATGAAATACAATCTTCTAAGCTTTTTTTAGAGAACTTGTTACATACGGATATAGATATTTTTGCGTATCCTTTTGGTCATAAAGAAAGTTTTGATCAAGTGACAGAACAAATTGTTCAAGATTTAGGATTCACATATTCAGTTAGTACTAAAAGAGCACAGCTTCATTCTAATACTAATCCATTTTCTATACCTAGATTCGGCATTGAAGACTGGTCAGAAGATGAATTTATACGACAAATGAAGTTAGTATGGTTTGAAAATTAGGAGATTTTTATAATGTTGACTATATCTGAAATTCAAGATCATTTATATATAATGCTTAAAGAGTTTGATTCCTTTTGTAAAGAGAATGATATTAAATATTCGCTATCAGGAGGATCATTATTGGGGGCCATTAGACATAAAGGTTTTATTCCTTGGGATGATGATATAGACATTTGTTTAAGTCGACCAGATTATGAAAAATTAATTACTATATTTCCAAAGGTTTTTCATAGCAATTACCTGCTTAGATCTATTGAGCGTAATAACTCAAAATATCCTTTTGCGCGATTAGAAAAGCTTGATATCAAGATTGAAGATGAGTACAGTAATGCTAATCGGTTTTTATTTATGGATATTATGCCTGTTGATGGATTACCAAATGATAAAAATGAAGTTGTTAGTATCTATAAAAAACGTAAAGTTTATAGTAAAATGCTCGAATTGTGCGATGCTAAATTAGGTCATGGTAAATCATTTAGTAGAGCATTTATCAAGTCTATATTAATTATTTTTGCTAAATATGTGGGATATAAATATTGGGCTCATAAATTAGATCAATTAGCAAAACAGTATGATTATAATACTTCTGATTATGTAGGAGCTATTACTGGGGGCGTTTATGGTGAAGCTGAATGTATGCTAAAGGATGCTTTTGAAAAACGTGTCCCTATAGAATTTAGAGATTTAAAATTAGAGGTTTTTTCATGTTACGATACATATTTAAGTAATTTATATGGTCGTAACTATATGGAAATACCGCCAGAAGGTAAACGTAAAATATCAAGTATTAGAGCATATGAGATTTAATGTATAGGGGTATAGCATGAATATAGGTATTATTTTTGCTGGAGGAACTGGACAACGCATGAGTTCAACTGGCACACCGAAACAATTGCTAGAAGTTAATGGGAAACCAATATTAGTGTATACGCTAGAATACTTTCAAAATAATGATAATATTGATGGAATTGTTTTGGTAGTATTAGAGTCTATTATTGGAGAGATTAGTAAATTAGTACAAAAATATAGTTTGGATAAAGTAAAGTCGATTATTCCTGGTGGAAAAACAGGACAAGAGTCGATTTATCTTGGAATTCAAGAGTCTTCAAGACTATATGATCAAGATAGTATAGTTTTGCTACATGATGGGGTTAGACCTATTATTTCTGACGAGCTAATTAATACGTGTATATCGTCCACAAAAACATATGGTAATGCTATTACTGTTTCACAAGCTATAGAAACTATTGTTTTAAAAGATAATGAGCCTTCTCATGTAGGGAAAATACTTTCTCGAGATGAATGTTTACTTGCTAAAGCCCCACAATGTTTCTATTTAAAAGATATTTATAAGGCACATGACAAAGCAAGATCTGAAAACTTGGAGTTCATAGATTCGGCATCTATGATGCAGTTTTATGGGACTGAACTGTTTACAGTAATAGGACCAGCTGAAAATATTAAGATTACAACACCTATTGATTTTTATACATTTAAGGCTTATTTAGAAGTAAAAAATAGCCTCAATATTATGGGATTATAGGCTGATATTATGCGGACAGTTAGTGCAATTAAGAACATAAATTCCACGTTAATTGTATATGGATTTAATATGGTATTACAGTTCATTATCCGTTTTGTATTACTATATTATTTATCTATTGAATATTTAGGCTTGAATGGTTTATTTGATAATATTTTGACTGTATTATCTCTTACTGAATTAGGTATTGGTCCAGCTATTATATTTAGTTTATATTCTCCTTTAGCTAATCATGATTTAGAAACAGCAAAATCAATCATGAGAATATTTAAAAAAGCATATATTTATATTGGTACACTTATTCTATTCTTAGGGTTATGTATATCGCCTTTTGTTCAACATCTTATAAAGGTACCTCCTAATATTGCATATTTAAATATTTTCTTTTTACTTTTTGTTGTTGATACGGGTATTAGTTATTTTTACTCTTATAAAAAATGCTTGCTTATAGCTGACCAAAAACAATATATAGCTAACTATTACAGAGGGATTACTCAACTGATAGGGAGTTTATTCCAAATTGTCTTAGTCATTTTAACTCATAGTTTTTGGGTATATATTATTCTACGTATATGTATGACTTTTTCTGAGAATTTTTTAATAGCTAGAAAAGCCGATCACTTATATTCGTTCTTAAATGAAAAGAACATTCAGCCTTTAAATAAAGATATATACCAAAGTATTATTAGAAATATAAAGGCCTTAATACTTCATAAAATTGGTGGTGTTACTGTTTTTGGAACATCAAATATTATTTTATCAAAATTTGTAGGTTTAAGTGCTGTTGCGTTATATACGAATTATTATTTGATTATTAATGGCATCGATAAGTTGTCTGATCAGGTATTTAATGCACTAAAGGCATCTGTAGGAAATTTGAATGAGTCTCATGATGATGCTCATAAATTAGTCATTTTCAAGAGATTAGAATTTATGACAGCTTATTTGGCTTGTTTTATCTGTAGTAACTTGTATCTTTTGTTAAATCCATTTATTACCATTTGGCTAGGAAATAGCTATCGTTTTGATGAAAGTATAGTGCTTTGGATGGTCATCAACTTCTATCTAATGTTTATGCGTAAAGGCGTCTTAGTATTTAAAGATGCTATGGGGCTCTTTTGGCAAAATCGATATATGTCCTTAATAGAGGCCTTAATAAATTTAGGATCTTCCATTATTTTGGTTCAATATTTTGATGTTTGGGGCGTGTTATTGGCTATGTTTATTAGTACGATTTGTATGCCTTTTATAGTTGAACCATATGTTTTGTTTAAATATGGATTACGTTGGTCTTTGGTTAGTTATTTTAAACTTTATTTCCGTTATACTCTAATTACATTTGTATTAGTTTATTTCAGTAAATTCTTATCACAGTTTATTGCTTTGGATAGTGGTTGGTTTGGGCTTTTACTGGGGGTTGTATGTAATAGCATCTTTATAATAGTGGCATGGGGAATATTATTTATTAGAAGTAAAGAATTAAGGTTTTATCTTGATTTAATAAAAAGTAGGCTATAAGAAGGGGATAATAATGAGAATAACTGTAACTGGTGGGGCTGGATTTATTGGCTCCCATTTAGTTGATCGTTTAATAGAGGATGGTCATACTGTACAGGTTATTGATAACTTATATACAGGAAATAAAGAATTTGTTCATTCGAAAGCACAATTCGTAGAATTGGATATTAGAGATCCAAAGTTATACTCTGTCTTAGAAGAATTTCATCCAGACTATATATTTCATGAGGCTGCACAAACTGAAGTTTCCACATCTATGAGTGATCCAATGTTAGATTGTGATATTAATTTGATGGGGTTAATCAATTTACTTAATGCAGCAGTAAAACTAGATGTTAAAAAGTTTTTGATGCCATCTTCTGCAGCGGTTTATGGTAATTTAGATACATTACCACTAAATGAGGAAATGATTGGAAATCCGTCTTCATTTTATGGATTAACAAAGTTAACTACAGAACATTATCTTCGTATCTATCATGAATCTTTTGGATTACCATATATATGTTATCGTTATTCGAATGTGTTTGGTCCACGACAAGGTAATGGTGGAGAGGGGGGCGTTATTAGTATTTTTGCTAAAGCGATTGTACAAGGCTCTCCTATTATTATTTACGGTGATGGAAAACAAACAAGGGACTTTATATATGTGGATGATGTAGTTGAAGCTAATATTTTAGGTATACAACACCAGGTTACAGGTATTTATAATGTAAGTACTGGCATCTCAAGTTCCGTCAATTTGTTAGTGGATGAGTTTAGAAATATTAGCGGTAAAGATATAGAGGTAGTTTATGATAAGCCTAGATTAGGCGATATTAGAGATTCTGTTTTGGCAACTGATAAATCAGAAAAAGAGCTTTTATTTACAGCAAAATATAACTTACACGATGGGCTAATAAAAACATATGAGTATTTTAAAACAGTAGAGGGTTAATATTTATGAATGATGTTTTATCTTATGAGTTGGAACGCACTGTTAAAGATATTCATATTTTCTTATCAAAACTTTCAGGGAAAACTATTTTGATAACGGGAGCGACCGGTTTCATAGGATCTATGCTCACCCGATTATTTTTAGTTAGTAATATGAAATATGGAACAGATATTAATATTATTTGTTCCGTGAGAAATATAGAAAAGGCAGAGGCTTTGTTCTCTAACCTTAAGAATTCAGAACAGTTAGTCTATATTACTAATGGCCTTGCTGCATGTAATGATTCTGTTGATTATATATTTCACACAGCAGCACCTACTACATCTAAGTTTTTTGTTACACAACCAGTTGAAACGTTAAATGGTAGCATTAGTACAACATTAGACGTCTTGCAATATGCAACAAAGAATAAAGTTAAAAAAATCGTATATTTATCTTCTATGGAGCAATATGGTATTCAGCAAATAGATTATCAAAATATGACTGAAGAAGATTTAGGTTATATTGATCATTTAGATGTTAGAAGCTCGTATTCCGAAGGTAAACGTATTTGTGAATGTTACTGTAGTGCTTATTTTCATGAATTTCATGTACCTGTTTGTATTGCTCGCGTTGCACAATGCTTTGGCCCAGGTCTTTCACTTTTAGATAATCGCGTATCTATGCAGTTTGCAAAAAGTGTTATATATAATGAAAATATTATTTTACATACGACAGGACAATCTGTATCAAACTTTTGTTATATAACTGATGTACTTTCCGCTTTGGTACTATTACTGTTTAAGGGAGAAAGTGGAGAAGCATACAATATATGCAATAGTGATGAAACAAGAAGTATCAAAGATATTGCAAATTTAGTAGCAAAAGAAGTTGCTAAGGGTAGAATAGATGTGGTATTTAATATACCGGATAATGCTAATCAATATGGATATGCACATGATGTAAAGTTTATTCTAAATAGTGAAAAAATCCAGTCATTAGGGTGGAAACCTAAGATTAATATGGTTACGGGATATAAAAATCTGATTGAATATATAATTTATGAAAATGATAAATTATAAGTTCAGGTCATTTTTGAATTAATATAATTGCCTCAACGACCTTCGGGATTTACCTATTGCACGATAATAAGCTAGTCATGCATTATATGTGGGATCATATCTTTAGTACGTATCAATATTACGATTCATTGTTATTACTGCTTTATGCTGTGTTAATAGTGGTGTTCGTTTTGTCATTGGCATGTGCGTAGACTATTTGCGGATAGCTTTCATAGAAAAACCTGTTATGAAACGCATTACGTCGTACATTGAAAGTAGTCAATCATGGGTGGCTCAGAAGTTGCCATTTTAATGTGAATTTCACCGTTTTTTTGGTATAATAAACAAGTATTCCAACGATAAAACGGAGGTAATTCTAATGCGTAAGTTCTTATATATGTTAGCGGCTCTACTCGTGTTGATCGGGATTAATACACATGATGTAGAAGCTCGTACAGATGTGTATGCTACTACTTATAACGGCAATAGCTGGTACGTAGATCAAGACTCTGTGAAGAAAGTAGGGGATGTACTCAACTTTACAGTGTACACTACGTCTGGCCTTAGCTATAAGGTATCATCTAGCGATAGTAACTATTACAATGCAGATGTATTCTACTATAACAATAAACTCGTTTCAGACAATGGCCAATCCGTCTGGAAATCTCCAGGTATGATGGCAGCTATGCGTGTGGCACGTAGATAAAGGGTAAATAAAAAGGCAGCAATTTTATTGCTGCCTTTTAGTATGTATAAGTGTACTATAGTATCGTTTATCCGTATTTGACGATATATAAGATTAACCCTATAATATAAACAGATAGCCAAACGAGTAGATCCGTCGGGCTCATCTCAAAAGGGTAAATAATTGATGAAATGGCCTTTCAGTTATCCAGTTATTGGTAACGAAGGGCTATTTGTCTTTTCCAAGACAAATAAGCGCCACGAGTGCACCAAAGGCAATGATTACAGTCATTACCTCTAGGATTATCATGATTAACTCATAATCACTCATAGACAACCCTCCCTTCATAGACGAAGAGAGGCCCAACCTCGCTTAACTATCCTAAGTCAATTATATGGCGAACATATAAGCGAATCAATAAGAATCTATTTATAGAAATATACAAAAATATATATACGTATACGTTAGCAGTAACTATAGTTACTGCTTTTTTATTTGTGGTAATTTTCTAGTTATGTGGCAAATTTCCCTCATATTTACAAGAACATAATTATTAAATATAATTAAATTATTTAATAATAGTTTATAGTGTGTAAATGAGAGAGGGTTTTTATGAAACGTGTGTATAAAGCAAACCTATCTTTAGCAATTGCTTTGACAATTGCTAGTTCTGTAGTGCCCTATGCAATGGCGGGGAGTACATTAGTTACTACACCTAATGGTGCAAATATTACGGCAAATAACGGTGGGAAGTTTAAGGCTGGCGAAATGACAAACTACATATCTACCATTGAAGCAGATACTGGTAGTACAGTCAGCATTGATAAAGCTGTTGCTAATATTGGCTATAATAACAAGCCTTTCATTAGCAGTAAAGGTGGCAGTACAGTTAGCCTTAAGGAAGGCGTTTATGATGTTCAAAATGTAAGCACTCCTATTGCAGTGGCTCAAGGTGGCACAGTTAATATTGGTGTAGATGGCAACAAAGGTAATTTTACTGGCAATGACTTGTCTTTAGTAGGTGATGTTATCGTTAAAAGCGACCCAAATCATGCGTCTGAGATCAATATTGGTATCATTGGCAAAGAATCTCTTTGGGATGGCTTGGCTTTTAATCTAGCAGATAAAGATGCAAAGCATCCAAGTCATATTAATGTATTCCTTGGCGACTATGGTTCTTGGGAGCTTTTCTATCAAGGCGGCTTGCATGAAGGAACATTAGATGGTGGTACACAACCTAGTCATGTACATCGACTTGTAGGTTCTAAGAATCGCAACTATGCGAATATGGTAACCCAAAGTGAGCATAATAAGCTCTATGTAGATAAGCTTGAAGGGCATGTAAACTTTATTTACGATCCTAATGATGAAGGTGGCGATACTGAGGATCCAAGCTATCAACCACCAACAAAAATCTATAATGGTTTGACTCCAGATTCCTTCTGGGGTGGCGATATTCACATTACAAGTGCAGCTCCTGGTGCAGCAGCTCATGTGTACACTACTCAACGAGGTCTAGACCTGTCCTCTGAGGCCAATGTGAACAAGATTTTAGATAACTTGGCTCACAAGATGTACTATCATAACTATGTTAATGGTGAAAGAAACCTTCAAGGTACAGTAGCCATTGCATCTAATGGTTCTGAATCTGGTCGTTTTAAAGTGCTTACATCTGGTCATGCTAAAGAAGGCGATATTACATGGCAAGCAGATAAAGATGGTCAAGGTAAATACGTATATGGTGAAAATAAACCAGCACCGAAACCAGAAGTAAAACCAGAGCCAGCTCCAGCGCCTAAGCCGGAAGTTAAACCAACACCTAAACCTGAGGTTAAGCCGGTACCAACTCCGACTCCTAAACCAGAGGTTAAACCAACGCCAAAACCTGAGGTTAAGCCAGTACCAAAACCAACTCCTAAACCAGAAGTGAAACCAACTCCAGCGCCAGAGCGTAATTCTCACATTCATGTTATCATGGGTGATTTTGATACACCTCATATGCGCGGTGCCCGTTCTGCTATCATGAGCAATATCAACGGGTGGAGAACATTGACAGATAATATGTATCGTCCACGCGTATTGCAACAAGGCGAACCAACAGGTATTTGGGCTCGCGTTGGAGGCGGTAAATATAGCTATGACGCAAAAGGTATTGATACAGATACAACATATACACGCATTCAAGGCGGTTACGATGCTAAAACTGGTAGCGGCTGGACTGTAGGTGGTCAAGTATCCTACCTTCGTGGCAACGATGACTACGTATTCAACGGTTCAGGTAAGGAAAAAGCCTTTGCTGTAGGTGCGTATGGTGTGAAAGACTTAGGCAAGGATCAATACATTCACCTTGAATCCCAAGTAGGTCGTGTTTCTAATGCTTTCACAGCTCGCAATGAAATTGGTGAAAGCATTTCTGGTGATGCTAAAGCAAATGCCTATACAATTGGTGCACGATACGGCAAAACTGTGAAATTCCAAAATGGTACATACATCGAACCACAAGCGCAATTGAGTTACACTCATTTCGGTGGGGATAGCTTTGATGCAGGTCGTATGCATGTTAACCAATCTGGTGTGAGCAGCACAGCAGGTGGCCTTGGCCTTGAAATCGGTAAAACATTCGGCGCAGGTAACATCTATACTCGCGTTGGTGTAAACCATGCATTCTCCGGCACTGTAAATACAGCGTACACAACTGGTAATACTACAAAATATACAAAACAAGACCTTAAAGGCACTTGGACTGATCTAGCATTCGGTGGTCGTTATGGCTTCAATGCTAATAACAGCATCTTTGCTGACCTTAGCACAGGTCTATCTGGCGACTATAAAGCAGGCTGGTCTGTAAATGCTGGATTTACACATAAATTCTAATATACTGGTCAACAGATTTACTAAGAGGCAGCGAGTCAATCGTTGCCTCTTTTGCTATATTTTTATCTAATACATATCGAATCTTAATTATTTTTAAAATAAATAAGTATAATTCATTTACAATTCACTAAAAATGGTGTAATATTTTATACATATTTTAAATGTGTTAGTCTTAAGTTTCTTTAATAAGTGAGTATATATCTATCTTTTATCATAAAAAAAGACTAATAAATCAACTCATAGATATATATTCAAGTATGAAGGAGCTTTCACAAATGTGATTGTATTGTAAGTGAAGTATTTATTGAGGTATAAGAGGATGAAAGGTAGTAATAAGATTTTATTGTCTGCTGTTATGATGACCTTATTGTCATCTACGATGGCTATGCCTAGTACATGGGCTGCAGCAGGTATTAATTCTGATGGACGTATTTTTGCAACTACTGCTGATAGTAAATTTGAAAGTACAGGTAATACGACTGCGAATGGTGTAGTCGCATCTGATGGTGGTCAAGTTACAATTGGCTCTTTAGATACTCCTGATGCATCTCAATTGCCTAAACGCTATCGTCAACCAGCTTTCATTACAGGCATGCTAAATAACAGTTCAATCCAAGTGGATGGCGGTGTTATGGATGTGACTACTGCGCCATGGAAGTCTCCATATCCTCTGGCATTTGCTTATAATAGTAAAATTAATCTCGGTGTCGATGATGTGGGTACTGTAAAGCACAAAGTATTTAATATGCAAGGTGATGTGCTTGTATCTGATAAAATGATGCCTCCTCACCAACAACAGCAACCATCTGTTATCAACATCGGTCTAGGTCGCGCGCACAACAGTCCTAACCAATTTTCTGGTAAGGCTGTGAACACCTTAGAGGATAAGGGCGGCGAAATTAACATGACCTTTGATGGTGGCATGTGGAGCCATGATTACATGGGCGGCTTGGAATCTTTCAAAATTGATGGTAAAACAGAACGTAGTAGTATTAACAACCTCACAGGTACTCGTACGCGCGAAGGTTTCAGCCGTATTTCCCAAGATTCTCGCAGCGACATTCATGTAAATAAATTGGACGGTCATATTAATGTTATTTATGACATGACTAGTGGTACTGGCTTAAATTATGCTAAACCAGGTTCTAAGAAAGACGGCCTTGATCCGGCTGACATCGAGGGCGGTAACTTCATCGTAAAATCCGCTGTAGCTGGCTCTGGCGTACATGGCTATGTAACAGGTGATCATCTTGATACTTCTTCTGAAAGCAATGTAAACAAGATTTTAGATAACTTAGCCCACAAGTTCTATTATGAAAACTATGTAAACGGTGAAAGAAACCTTTCTGGTACTGTATCCATCGCTTCTAAAGGCATCGTGTCTAGTTACAAAAAAGCATTGACTACAGACCAAAAAGAAGGGGATATTACATGGAAAGATGGTAATGGCCAAGGCTCCTATGTGGTGCCAGAACCAAAACCTACACCGACTCCAGATCCTAAACCAGTTACACCAGTAACTCCAGATCCTAAACCAGTTACACCAGTAACTCCAGATCCAAAACCAGTTACACCAGTAACTCCGGATCCTAAACCAGTTACACCAGTGACTCCGGATCCTAAACCAGTTACACCTGTAACTCCGGATCCAAAACCAGTTACGCCTGTAACTCCAGATCCAAAACCAGTTACGCCAGTGACTCCGAATCCAAAACCAGTTACACCAGTGACTCCGGATCCAAAACCAGTTACACCAGTAACTCCGGATCCAAAACCAGTTACACCTGTAACACCAGCACCTAAACCAGTAAATCCTAATCCTGTTATTCGCGGTGCTTATGATACACCTCATATGCGTGGTATTCGTTCCGCTGTAGTAGGAAATATCAACGCTTGGCGTACATTAGCTGACGATATGTATCGTCCTCGCGTATTGCAACAAGGTGAACCAACAGGTATTTGGGCTCGCATCGGTGGCGGTAAATACAGCTACTCCGGTAGCGGTATCGACACAGCTACAGATTACACACGCATCCAAGGCGGTTATGATGCTAAAATCAGCCGTGGCTGGACTGTAGGTGGTCAAGTATCCTACCTTCGCGGTTCTGAAGACTATGTATTCGATGGTTCCGGCAAGGTGAAATCCTTCTCCGTAGGTGCTTATGGTTTGAAAGACCTTGGCAAAGATCAATATGTACATGTAGAAACTCAAGTTGGTCGCGTATCTAATGACTTCACAGCTCGAAATGAAATTGGTGAAGCTATGTCTGGCGATACAAAATCCAATGCGTATAGCATCGGTGTTCGTTATGGTAAAACATTGAAATATGCTAATGGTTTCTATGTAGAACCACAAGCACAATTGAACTTCACACACTTCGGTGGTCGTAACTTCAATGTAGGCAATGTATCTGTTAACCAATCTAGTGTAAACAGCACTTCTGGTAAAATCGGCCTTGAATTGGGTAAACAATTTGGCAATGGTAACCTTTATACACGTTTTGCAGCAGGTCATGCTTTCACAGGCAATGTAAAAACTGCATTTGCTAGTGGCAATGTTGCGAAATTAACAGAGCAGGACCTTAAAGGTACTTGGACTGAACTTGCTTTCGGCGGTCGTTATGGCTTCAATAGCAACAATAGCGTATTTGCTGACGTTGCCACAGGTTTGTCTGGTGACTACCAAGCAGACTGGGGCGTAAACGCAGGTTTCACACATAAGTTCTAAGTGTAGATTTATTAAATAATCTTTTGTACAATAGCTAACATATATAGCCTCCTAATAATAGAGTCATGACTTTATTATTAGGAGGCTTTTATTGTATGGAGCATAGAACTAACTATATAGCCACCTATGCATTTTTCTTCTAACCTTAATGAAAAACTATATAGACGAAATACGATATATCGTGTATACTAATGAAAATGTAAGCTACTAGAATCATTATTGATTGAAGCACACTGTATTAATAAATTTACCATGCTTAGTATGGGGGTCTCTATGGGGATAAAAGTTCCTCAAGAGATAATATCTATTACATGATAAATGAAGTAGCTCTGGGGAGGGCACTTCGAGAGAGGAGACTTATGAAACTAATTAAATTATTACCAGTTATGGCAATTGCTTCTGTATGTGTTGCTGGCCAAGTACATGCGGCACAAGATCCTTTGATGATGCCTGAACAACCTGCGGCTCCTTTGACTGCAGAACAACAAGAAATTTCTCTTGCTGTTCCTAGTGAAGAGGTAAAAGCTGTAGTATCTGAATTTGCAGCATTCCAATTGGGAATGAGCAATGCTTTAATCAAAGACGACAATCGCGTAATGTCTGGTCAACAACGTTATACTAATAACGTGTTGTACTACATGAATGTTCGTCGTGACTGGTATATTACAAGCCATCGCTATAAAAAAGACAGCTATGCTCGCGTAGCATTAGATCGCTTGTACTTAGATTACAAAGAATTTTTCACAAACCACATAACTGTGTCTGACATGAACAAAGCTGAATATGAAAACCAAATTTTGGCAATTCTTGAAAAGAATACAGCTAACATGTCTAATGATGAATTGCGTTTCTACATGAACGAAATGGTAATCTACAGCTTGAAAGAAGCTATGCGTGACGGTAATAACCGCGTTAAACGCATCCGCTAATCGGTATATATAACTATATATCTATGAAAGAGGTAACGGCATAGGACGTTGCCTCTTTTGTTTTCAAAACAAATGCCCTCGTAGGAACAAATTCTACGGGGGTTTGTTTATTAATTAATTATATTATCTGATTTATTCTTTATGAATTATTATTTATGTTATTTACATATTTTTTCGATGGCAGTATAATCTACTTGTAGAATTATGAGGAAAGTATGAAGGAGAAGTGTTTTGTAGTGTAACAAGGGAGGCGTATGATTATGAATCACGCAAAGAAACTACAATTATTAGCAGTACTCGGAGTTTTGACTATATCTTCGGCTAGCTTGGTACAGGCTGCAGATATTCCAGTTGTTTCTAGTGGTGGTGCCACTTATAACATTGGTTTACAAGGCTGGTCATCTTTCACTAACTCAGATAATGTACATCTTGGTGGTCAAACTGGGGCGACTAATAGCGATCCCTATTCCCATGCAGGGGACCCAAATGCAAAGGGTAATAATATTGCCATCGGTCGTCTTGCCTTGAATGGTTCTCAAGGTGGCGGCAACGTAGCACTTAGCTCTAAGACCTTTGTAGGTGGTAAAGGTGATTATAACTTCTTAGGTAACTTTGCAGCAGGTTATAATTCAACTATTTCCGATACAATTGCTATAGGCTACTTTACAGGCTCCTACTCTCAAGGTAATAAAAACGTATGGCTCGGCGCTTCTCAAGCTGCCGCTAGTAAGGGGAATAACACTGTATTAATCGGTTCTAACTCTACAGTAAATGGTAATTTTAACTATGGAATGGGTCATGGCGTTATCTTTAAAGGCGATAAGAACTCTGCTATTGGCGCATATAACAAAATTGAAGGTAACCAATCTGGTGCCTTTGGTGTAGGTACGTATAATGTGGATACTGTTAAGGGTGATAATTCCTACAGTGTCGGTAACAAGAACCAAGTGAGTGCTAATAATACATTCGTAGTGGGTAATAATGTGAAAACATCTCTAGACAATGCAGTTGTATTAGGTAATAATTCTACTGCTGAAAGTAGTGATGTAGTGAGCACTCCTAGTTATACCTACAATAATGGTGTTACTGAAAGCTTCGCCGGTACTGCTCCTGTGTCTACTGTATCTGTTGGTGCAGCAGGTCAAGAACGCACTATCACTCATGTTGCAGCAGGTCGTATTACAGCGGATTCTACAGATGCGGTTAACGGCTCCCAGTTATATGGTACAAACCAACAAATTGATGTATTGCATCGCGATGTACGCCACGTGGAAAAAGAATCCAACCGCGGTGATGCTCGCGCCGCAGCACTAGCTGCATTACATCCACTACAATTTGATCCTGACCACAAGGTTCAAGTTATGGGTGGCTATGGTCACTACAAGGGCGAAAATGCATTGGCTCTTGGCGTAAGTTACTATCCGAAAGAAAACCTACTCCTTACAGCAGGTACAACTGTAAGTGGTGATTTGATGACTAATGTAGGCGTATCCTATAAATTTGGTGAAAATAAAACATTGCCTAAGATCTCCCCTGCATCCTATAACGCATTGGAACAACGGGTAGATACATTAGAAGCACAAAACAAAAAACTACAAGAAACAGTAGATATGCTTGTGCAAAAACTTAATGAAAAATAGGGTTTAAAAGATATGAAAGAGGTAATAACATGGTTATTACCTCTTTTTTATATACATATATTAGTAAACTAATACGTTTCTAGTGACCTCTTATCTTGACATACATAAACATTATTCGATACACTAATATATATTTCATTTGTTGTTCATGAATTTTAAATGTAGAGAGTAATGAAACGTATTGTGTGTATCGCCTTGAGCGCCCTATTGTGTTCTGTGGGTACAGCTGAGGCAGAAAAACAACAATTACATAATGATAAGGGCGTAGTGTCTGCAAAAACTGATGCTCAAACAGAGCGCATGAAGGCCGCATCAGAGGGCTTTCACATTACGCCTGCTGCTACACCAGACCATGTGATTGGCCAAGGTGGACCGCTCATCATGGATCGGCAAGATACTAAGACCGTGCAGTATAGCAATGTGGATGCAGTGAATCGTGCTATTAATGCGGTGGCTATGTCTAATGTATCTAATGCTATGTATGGTGCAAAAGGTAAGCCATGGATGCGACGCACTACGCTGAGCTTTCAGTTCCAAGAAGGGTGGAAGCCGCTGTATTCTGCGGAGACTATTCAGCCTCTAGGTCATTACGATAATACCTCTCGTGATGTGTGGTTTACGCAGCAGCGCATTTCTCGCGCCTCTGATACGGGTACTACCCTTAATGTAGGCATTGGGTACCGTCGTATCTCCAAGGACGACCGTCGTCTCTATGGGGCTCATGTATTCTATGATCATCGCTTCTTAAATCGTCACGATCGACTCAGTGCTGGTCTTGAATATATGTCTGGTGAAAGCGAGTTTCGTTTTAACTGGTATGGTTCTGCTTCCGATGAACGTGTTTTGGATGCGAACCTGCATACCTTAGAGCGAGTATCTAATGGTTATACCTTAGAATATGGTAAAACCTTTAAAAATGCGCGTTGGGCTAGAGTCTATGTTGAAGGCTATCACTGGAACCAGGATCGACAAGCTGATAAGAATGGTTTGCGCATAGGCTCTGAGATGCAACTGACACCGCGTGTATCTGTAGATATGGGATACAATAAACCGGAACATAGCTCTGGCGGTGCATATGGTAAAATTACGTTCCGTTTAGCGGGAGCTCCGATGGCTTGGTATGGTGGCAAGCATCGTTTAGAACAATCTGCAACAGTTCGCGATAAAATGCTCAACCTCGTAAGACGAACTAATACGGTTTTTGTTGAACAATAATTTTGATAACTGAATAGACAAATTGAATGGTCATGCCATTTCCTGCATTCATTTTATTTTAATGAAAATTAAATGAAAAATAACCTACTATTGTTCCTATATAAGTGATATACTCTAGGTAAGGGAAACGTTAGTGTTCATATCAATTGTTCTTTAAGATAATGGCTTTTTATAAAAGCCATTATCTTATTATTGATGCCGTGTGATCGCCCGTTCATCTTAGTTACTCTCCAACTATTTAATAATCTTTGTGTTGTGTTTACTTCAAAATCTCTCTCTTAATAACAAACCTATATCATACGGCACCGGTAAGGGGTTCGCCTTCCTCTTACCAAAAAAAGGGTAGTTAATTCTCATCGATTAACTATCCTTTTTTATATTCTCTTAATAGATATATAAATTACTGTTTACAAAATTCGTATAAGTGCTACAATATTCATATAAGACTCATGAATAAAAAGTGAATTTTAATGCAAAGAGAGTATGATAGGTTTTGTAGTTTGTAAATGGAGGTTCTAAACTATGAACAAACGGAAACGTTTATTAACTTTGTTAATCAACGGTGTATTATTATCTAGTTTATGTGTTGTAGCTAGTGCAGCCGATATAGCAACGGGCGCAGGCAATGGCGTTGCTTATGGTACAGGCAGTAACGCACCAAAAGCAGAAAACGTAGCGATTGGTAATAATGCTAAGATTGGTTATTCCAATGGTGCTAGTGCTGCTACAGGGGATATCGTAGTCGGTAAGGATGCTAATATTAATAACTATGCTAGCCAAGGTGGTAGTGTGGCTATTGGTAAAAATGCAAAGATTGAAAATATGGCCGGCGGTGTAGAGGCTAGTTTTGCCTTAGGTCAAACAACGTATAGTGGTAGTTGGTTCTCTTCTAGTAGAATTCCTGCGGATCCAACAAAGGTAGTAGGTAGCGTAGCTATTGGGGACAATACATTTGCTCGTACTGGTAGTACTATGATTGGTTCCCACAACTATAAAGGAGACCTTGGTGATACCACAGTAGATACAGCATCTACCCGTACATATGCATTGAATGCTTATGCCACTACAGTAGGTGCTAATAGCTTTAGTAATGGCGCTTTTACAACCAATACAGGTACCTATAATATTATCTCTAGTGAATATAATGGTGGCCGTTTGGCAAATCCTGTTAAGAATTTGGGATCCACTATTAATGGTTCCTTAAATAGCATTGAATCTAAAACAGCTAATAGCTACTATTCTGGTGTTGCTAACAGTATTGTTGGTACAGCAAATAGAACATTTAACTCTAATGGCTCTCTTATCATGGGTGCTGGCAACGAAATCACTAACTCTGTTAAATCTATTTCTGGAGCACCAGATGATGGCGGTAATTCCGCTAAAGAATTAGCTGAAACATTGCGCACTGCTGTAAAAGATGCTAACGGCGGTGGCGCTACGATGGCCCTCGGTGGTGGCAACAAGGCTGACTACACATTGCGTACATCAATGATCGGTATTAACAATACTGTAACAGGTACGAATGGTGCTAAAAGTGCAGACAACCTTGTTATGGGTGTAGGTAATACTGCATCTAATGTACAGCATTTGACTGCTATTGGTTCTAAGAACACTGTATCTGATGCTAATAATACAGTTATCGTTGGTGATAACCGTAAGGTAACAGGTGCTAATAATTCTGTTATTATTGGCTCTAGCGATGCAGAAACTACTACAACTGTAAATGATGCAGTAGCTATTGGTCATAACACTGAAGTATCTGCTGAAGGCGGTGTAGCTCTTGGTAGTAAATCCAAAGCGACTGTAGCAGCTGGTGCAGCTGGTTATGATATCAGCACAAAAGCGGCATCTACTGATACAAGTTCCACATGGAAAGCGACTGCGGCAGCTGTATCCGTTGGTGATGTAGCTAATGATGTAACACGTCAAATTACATCTGTTGCAGCTGGTACAAATGATACTGATGCGGTAAACGTAGCGCAACTTAAAAAGGTAGAAACTAAAATCTCTACTGTTGAGGCAGATGCTAAAAAACATACTACTGTAGTAGCAGGCGATAATACAACTGTTACAGCTAGTACTAATGCTAATGGCGGTGCGGAATACAAAGTAGCTGTTAATAAAGACTTAGTAGAAATGAGCTCTGCTAACTTCGGCAAAGCAACTGACGACGTTCGTGCTCGTATCGATAAAGACAGTGCTCGCTTCTTTAACGGTAGCGAAAATATCGGTGTTACACCTAAAGGTATCCAAATCGAAAACACAGATACCTTAGAACAAGCAAAATTCGATAAATACGGTATGTACGCAAGTGAAGGGGACAAAACAGTTTACTACACTACAACTGGTATCAGCGCAGGCGATCAAATTATTAACAATGTGAAAGCTGGTGTAGCAGATACTGATGCGGTTAACGTATCTCAACTTAAACGCGTACAAGATCAAATCGCAGCATCTACTCAAGTTACAACTGTAACAGCTGGTGACCACATTAAGGTAACACCAACTGTAAATGGTAATACTCACGACTATAAAGTATCTCTTGCTGATGATATTGCTGACCAAATTACAAATAACACAACAAATATTACTAAAAATACAAATGATATCAAAAATATCAAAGGCGACTTATCCAAGATGGATAAACGTGTCAATAAATCCGTAGCAGGTGCAGCAGCGTTGGCAGCATTGCATCCACTTGATTTCGATCCAGATGCTAAATGGGACTTTGCTGCAGGCTATGGCCATTACCGCAGCGGTAATGCTGCCGCATTAGGTGCTTTCTATCGTCCTAATGAAGACGTACAACTTAGTGTAGGTTCTACTGTTGGCAGTGATGAAACAGTATTCAATGCTGGTTTATCTGTAAAAGTAGGCGCTCATAGCGGTGTATCTCGCTCTCGTGTAGCAATTGGTAAAGAAGTATTAGCTCTTAAGAAAACAGTAGCTGAACAAAATGCTCAAATTCAAAAATTGACTACATTGTTGAATGGTGTTGCTGGTACTAAGATGAAAGCCGATCACACAACATTGTTCCCAGATATCCCTACAAACCATTGGGCATATGAAGCTGTAAGCGATTTATCTCGCCGTGGTTTAGTAGAAGGCTATCCAGATGGCACATTCGGTGGTGACCGTATGTTAACACGTTATGAATTTGCTCAAATTGTATACCGTGCCATTCAAGACGGCGTAACAGTTAATGATCGCCTTGTAACAGAATTCAGCCCTGAAATGGCTTTGTTCCGTGTTGACACTGTAGCTAAAAATGCTAAAGGTGAACCAACAATTGAACGCGTTCGTGTTAATAAAAAATAAGGATACTATTAGTTTATAGTGTTCACACAACTTAATAAGTAGCTACTATGCCGTACCTCAACTCCACCCCGAGGTCGCATAGTAGTGAATATAAAAAGGAGTAACTGATTATATCAGTTACTCCTTTTTGTTGTTATATTAGGCTCACTATTCTTTTTATTTGGCAAAATAACCTAGCGATTGGATGTGCGCGATGGACTCGTCTAAATATTGTTCAGAGGACACAATGTGTTTAGTACCATCATCTTTTGTTCTTTCAACGGTCATGTTTTCGTTCATAGTATCAATCAATTCTTGACGAGATATTGGTTTTGCCATCAATTTCATGACGTACGATAAACCTTCATCAACAGAGTAGTCTATTTGATTATACATGTTGCCGAGGCACATGTATTGATAGCCACCTTTTTCAACTAGGGTGGATACATAGTTTATGAAATGCTCTGGAATATAGGTTTCATTTTCCACAAACGGTAATTGATCATACTTTTTAGCATACGTGTTGACATGACCAACGATAGCAAGATGGAATAAACGTCTATACATAGCATCAGTATCGATTTCAGAATCAGGATGGTGTTCTTCAATATGTTTCATAATATCCGCTACATTGAATGGTCGTTTTGTATCCATTAATTCTTGAATGCTAATGTGCATAACATTGGTCCACTCTGGAGGAACACCAGGCTCTTCATCTAATGCATTGTTGAAGTATAGTGTATCTAGTACTTTCTTCTCAACCCTTTCGTCATGGGAAATTTTATCTTCGTTGCTACACTTTGTTAATAGGGCCATGCGGAACTGAGTATCATACACATAATCGTAGTACTGCTCCTTATCAATGTAGCTATCTCTAGCTAATGTTCTAATATTATTTTCGACATTACTATCAAGCCATGTAATGAAGGAACGATTCAATGTTTCGTCACCGATGTAAGCGCAACCTTGCTCTTGCGCACGTTCAATAAATTCTGATACATATACAGGATCATTAATAGCTTCTAAGTATTCGTGCCCAACGTAGTAATCGTTAGATTGGAGTACACGATTTATGTTTTTGATCTTATAATCAGAAATTTGTTGGGAACGTTCATCTAGCTTCATTGTTTCTGCAATGAGTTTTAATACATTTTTTGTGTAGACCGTACGCTCTTGTAATGAGTCGTTAGGTGCATGTTTTTCAGAATATAACATAATATCCCGCAATTGCTCTAACCGTTTCCAACCTGGATACGTATTATATGAAACATAGGCAATACCACGATCAGATAGGTTGTGACTGCAAATATTAAGGATTTTATCTTTTACCACATCAGGCACCCAAGACCAAATACCATGAACGATAATGTAATCGAAGGTACCGAATGTCTCATCAATATCCATAATATTTTTTTCTAATAAGGTAATATTTTTAAGCCCCATGGATTCAATTAATTCATTCCCATGTTTCACCTGTGTAGGGGATAGGTCGATGCCAGTGAAAGTTGCTGTTGGATTATATAGGGCTTGGGGTATGATATTTCCACCGCAAGAAGAGCCCAACTCTAATACGCGCGCGTCTTCAACTGGTACTGGGTCTAAGCCATAAATAAGAGCTTTTGCCATTAAAGATGTAATACATGTATTGGAAAATGGTTTTGATACGTATAGAAAATCGTCGTAAGATTCCTTTAGGTCGTTAATTTTAGATTGATCTACACTAGTAATGTGTTGTTTACTCATTAGAATATATCCCCTCTATAACTAATCTTCGGAAAATGCTCCTCATAATGATTTAGTATATCATAATTTTTATCAAAATCGGTCAAAAAATTCATAGTTATTTCATTTATAAGTTCGTATATGAAAAAAATGTGAAAGTGCCTTTAAAAGATTGTTGGATTATTATATTCATATTTTTCTATGATCCATATTTTATAGATAATATATAAATAGATGCCAAAATCGAGAAAAATCAATGAGATTAAATCAATTAAACGTTTATTTATAACTTGCATTAATATTGTTATCGAAAAAACTAGTACTGCATAGAGAAAAATAGATTATATTTTATAAAATACGTATAAAACACCGAAAAAATGAGTAAAA